>Ga0247844_1000529_pt1 | contig 81175 bp, 77 predicted proteins | sample LaCtaG_FD_192421 | JGI IMG/M metagenome (GOLD analysis project Ga0247844, IMG submission 192421) | Freshwater microbial communities from meromictic Lake La Cruz, Castile-La Mancha, Spain - LaCruzMarch201714.5m_1 | ecosystem: Environmental > Aquatic > Freshwater > Lake | place: Spain: Castile-La... | reverse complement strand
ATTGTACAAAAAAATGACCGATGATCAAATGTATGAAAAAATAATTAACCGACATATTAGACGCCAAAAGGATATCAACAATGCTTATCTAAGGCAAAATCCTAATCTGTCAAAGTAGAATTAAAGTACTTTTGTGTTTAATGCCTCATAAGAGCACAATAAAAATTAAAAATTGAAATTGCACTAAAAATGACTCCAAACATTCAAGGAAAAAATATATTTGTAGATATTGACTTAAAAGAAATTGTACCATTTATTCATTGGACATTTTTCTTTATGGCTTGGCGCTTAAATGGCAAATACGACGACATACAATCGGTGTGCGATTGTGGCTCCTGTAAAGCAGGATGGTTGCAAAAACTCCCAGTATCTGAGCGCGAAAAAGCAGAAGAAGCATTAAAACTATACAAAGACGCACAGGAAATGCTCCGTAGATTTTTGGATGAGAAAATTGTAACCATAAATGCTATGGTTGGCATTTATCCTGCCTATTCCATCGATGATGACATACAAGTTTCAATTGATAAACAAGAAATAACCATACCAACTCTCCGTCAGCAAATTCCATCGACTGATGGATTTTGTTATTCGTTATCCGATTTTATTAAACCTCAGAATGATTTTGTAGGGGTTTTTGCCAATACAGTTTTAGGAGTGGAAGCTTTTGCTGAAACTTTTGAAAAAGACGATGATATGTATCATTCTATTCTAATTAAAACATTATCGGACCGAATTGCCGAAGCTACAGCCGAATGGCTGCATTACAAAGTTCGCACCGAAATTTGGGGATATGCACCCCATGAAAAACTGAATGTTAATGAACTTTTTAAAACACACTACCAAGGTATCCGACCGGCTGTTGGCTACCCTTCCCTACCCGACCAATCTATCATTTTCACACTGGATAAGCTAATTGATTTCAACAGTTTAGGTATCACATTAACTGAAAATGGAGCTATGTTCCCCAATGCATCAGTTAGTGGATTATTGTTCGACCATCCAAAATCGCGCTATTTTAATGTTGGCAAAATTGATGAACAACAGTTCAATGATTATGCTCAACGATGTGGCAAACAACCTGATGTGCTCCGTAAATGGTTGGCTTCAAACTTATAATTTACCAACAAAGCCCACAAGTCTTTACTTCATGTGTTTAATGGCAAGACTAAAACATTGGCTATTTGGCACATTTTCATTACCTTTGCACCCACAATTATTTATTCTTAATTGTTAATTATTAATCGGTTGAAATGCGCATTGACATTATTTCTGCAGTTCCTGAATTATTAGAAAGTCCATTAAATTATTCCATCGTAAAACGAGCTCGCGACAAGGGCTTGGTAGAAGTATACGTGCATAATTTACGCGAATACAGCATAAATAAACACCGCAGGGTTGACGATTATGCTTTTGGATTTAGTGCTGGCATGGTGCTTCAAATTGAACCCATCGACCGCATTATAACACTACTCAAAAGTGAACGAACATACGACGAAGTGGTATACACCTCACCTGATGGCGAAAAGTTTGACCAAAAAATGGCAAATCGCTTATCTATGTCAGGTAATTTGATAATTCTTTGCGGCCATTACAAAGGCATCGACCATCGTATTCGTGAACACCTGATAACCAAAGAAATTACCATTGGCGATTATGTGCTTACAGGCGGAGAACTTCCAGCCGCTATTATGACTGATGCCATTGTACGTCTGATACCTGGAGCCATTGGCGATGAGCAATCGGCACTTTCCGATTCATTTCAGGATAATTTACTCGCTCCACCAGTTTACACCCGTCCGGCAGAATACAAAGGTTGGAAAGTTCCAGACATTTTACTTTCTGGTCATCAAGCCAATGTGTACGAATGGAATCATCAGCAATCAGTAGAACGGACAAAACGATTAAGACCTGATTTGTTGTAAAATTACAAAATCATCTTGAAAATATTTTTACTCTAGTTGACAAATGCAGCAAATAAAAAAAATACTCAAAAAAAAATTCAAATTGAAGATATTGTAAATGACAAAGATTAAAGTTGGCGTAATTGGCGCCGCCGGATATACCGCTGGTGAATTGTTATGTATTTTGGTTAATCACCCAAATGTAGAAATCGTATTTGTAAACAGCACGAGTAATGCCGGAAATCAGGTAACAGATGTACATAGTGGATTGGTGGGTGATACTGACTTGATTTTCACTTCCGAATTACCTTTAGATGATGTTGATGCACTGTTTCTTTGTTCAGCACACGGCGACAGCAAAAAGTTCATGGACGAAAATCCGGATGCTTCGAAACTGAAAATCATTGATTTATCAACCGATTATCGTGAGAAACGTACCGACCACGATTTTGTGTACGGTTTACCTGAAATTAACCGCTCTGAAATTGTCGCAGCGCAACACATTGCTAATCCTGGATGCTTTGCAACTTGTATTCAGCTTGCATTATTGCCTTTGGCAGCAGCAGGACTACTAACTGACGAAGTGCATGTAAATGCTATCACAGGCTCAACGGGAGCGGGAGTTAAACCTTCGTCAACTTCACATTTCAGCTGGCGTAATAACAACATCTCTATTTATAAAGCATTTGACCACCAACATTTGCAAGAAATTGGTCAATCACTTCGTCAATTGCAATCAGATTTTGAAAAAAATGTAAATTTCATACCAGTTAGAGGAAATTTTGCTCGTGGAATTTACGCTACAAGTTATATAAATTGTAAGCTTTCGCTAGCAGAGGCTAAAGAATTATACACGTCCTATTACAAAGATGCGAGTTTTACTTTTTTAGTTGATAAAAACCCTGATATGAAACAAGTTGTAAATACCAATAAAGCCATTATTTATCTCGAGAAACATGGCGATAAATTACTTATTGTTTCGATGATTGACAATTTATTAAAAGGCGCTTCGGGACAAGCTGTTCAAAATATGAACTTAATGTTTGGGTTAGACGAGAAGGCTGGACTTAATTTAAAATCGATAGGTTTTTAAACCCATTCTATAGTATAAAAAACGCTGCAAATCAATAATTTGCAGCGTTTTTTTATATACTAATGCTCTTATGTAATTTTTGAATTATTTATTCAATTCTTTTTCGATTGCATCAAATTCTTTATCCATTTTCAAACGATAATACAAAGTTTTAAGCGTTTTTTTGTATTCTCTTTCATCGGGATTAACTTCAGTAGCTTTTACAAAAAACGGAATTGATTGTTTAAAAACATCATCTGCCTTTTTACGAGCCGCTACAGCAAGTTTATTGTCTTTGATATCATTAGCTTCATCAGTCATTTTAACTGCTTTATTATAATACAAACGACCCATTCCAGCATACGCATCAGCCAATTTTGGATCAAGTTCAACTGCTTTTTCAAATGCTTTTAGGGCATCATCAAAGTTTCCGAGCGACTCATCCAAATTTCCTTTTACATATTGATATTGAGCTAGTTTAGGCTCTTTAGCAATTGCATTAATCAAATAAGTTAATGCCTCTTTAGTTTGACCTGTATAAATATAATAGTTTATTAAGTTCTGAAGAAACCAAGGCTCTTGAGGAAACTTAGTAAAACCTTCTTTCAAAGTTTTCACAAAATTCACTGTATCTTTTTTCTTAGAATATTCTTCGTAAAGTAATTGATACACATTTAATTCTTCGTATTTATCATCTTTTAAATCTTCGTACCATGCAATCGCTTTATCGTTTTGACCAGCATTTGTAGCTGCAATAGCAGTATAATATTTAATCATATAATAAGTTGAATCTGGCTTTAATTCATTATTAATAAATGGCAATGCAGGTATTCCAAGATAAGTTTCAAAAACATTAATTGTTTCAATGTAATTTTTCTTTTCGAACAAAGCAGCACCATAAGCCACTAAGTTAGTTTGAGTTTGGTAATACTCCTTAACTTTAGCTTTGATATCTTTGGTAAATTTCGGTTTCACTTTTCCTTTTGCATCAGGAAGTTGATCTAATTGAGATGCTTTAATAAAATACTGATACGATTCCATAATAGCTTGACCTTTTAAAATTGGATCGATAGTTTGACCCAAAATTTGTTTGGCATAAAGTGCTTCATTTTCCTTGTAACCAATCATGCCCGCTACATGCCAGGTTGACGCAAGGTCTTTTGTAGTAGGATCAGCCAACGCTGGTTTAATTGCTTCGCGAGCACCTTTAAAGTCAGGTGATTCCATTAAAGCTTTGTTTTTCGCTTTCGATACGTTGGCTTTTTGAGCATGCAACATTGTGAAGCCCATAACCAATACAATGGATAAAAGAATTCTCTTCATATCAAAATAATTTTTAGTTAGTTATGAGTTGGAGTTCTCAGCATAATTGTTTTAAAGAACTCCAACTCACTTATTATTAATTGTTTTTATTTTTGGAATATCACTATTCCTGATTTTATAATTGATTTATTCTTCTGTTTCTACAACATCTTGATTCTCTTCCACTTCTGATGTATCAACTGTTAATACTTCAGGATTCTCAATGATTTCTATCGCTTCTTCATCGGGCTCAGAAGGAACTTTACAAACCGAAGCAATTTCATCATTTCGTTTTTCGAGATTAATTAATCGAACACCTTGCGTAGCACGACCCATAGTACGAATATCGGCAATACGTAAACGAATAGTAATTCCTGATTTATTTATAATCATCAAGTCGTTTTCGTCAGTCACACTCTTTATTGAAACGAGTTTACCGGTTTTATCGGAAATATTCATGGTTTTAACTCCCTTGCCACCACGGTTTGTAACGCGATAGATAGCTACAGGCTCACCATTTTCCATTACAATATTTCCTTCGTCATCATGTTCGTCGAGTAAAGTACGTTTACCATACCCAAGTTGCGAAACCACCATAATTGTTTCGCTTGAGTCTTTATTGACACAAACCATGCCAACTACTTCATCTTGCCCATCATCGTCGAGCATCATACCACGTACACCAGTTGCAGTACGTCCCATTTCACGCACTTTCGATTCGTTAAAACGAATTGCACGTCCATTACGGTTAGCCATAACCACTTCGGCATTACCATCCGTTAGACGCACTTGAATAACCTGATCGTCTTCGCGTATAGTAATTGCATTTACACCATTCTGACGTGGACGAGAATATGCTTCAAGTGATGTTTTTTTGATAACACCATTTTTGGTACAGAAAACTAAATAATGCGAGTTAATGTACTCACTATCAGTCAATCCTTTCACACGGATAAAGGCATTTACTTTGTCATCTGAGTCAATATTTAACATGTTTTGAATAGCACGTCCTTTCGAATTTTTTGATCCTTCAGGGATTTCGTATACTTTCAACCAATAACATTTACCTTTTTGCGTAAAGAATAACATGGTATTGTGCATCGATGCAGTATAAATATATTCAATAAAATCTTCGTCGCGCGAGTCACTACCTTTCGATCCTACTCCTCCACGTCCTTGCGAACGGAATTCAGTAAGTGCAGTACGTTTAATATATCCCAAATGCGAAATGGTAATAATCATTTCATCATCCGAATAAAAATCTTCAGGATTAAAATCTTCCGAAGCATACACTATTTGAGTGCGACGAGCATCGCCATATTTTGCTTTAACTTCAATAAGCTCATCTTTAATAATTTGCATACGAAGTTCTACTTTATCAAGTATCTCTTTTAAACTAGCAATTAATGCCAATACTTCTTGATATTCAGCACGAAGCTTATCTTGCTCCATACCAGTAAGTTGACGTAGACGAAGTTCAACAATAGCACGCGATTGAATTTCGGATAAACCAAAACGTTCCATTAAACGATTACGTGCTTCTTCGGGTGTTTTAGAATCACGAATAGTCTGAATTACTTCGTCCAGATTATCCAAGGCAATCATAAACCCTTCGAGTAAATGAGCACGTTTTTCGGCTTCGGCAAGTTCGTATTGTGTACGACGAATAACCACTTCGTGGCGATGTTCCACAAAATAATGAATTAAATCTTTCAGATTCAACATGCGAGGACGGCCGTGAACCAAGGCTATATTGTTAACGCTAAATGATGATTGCAAAGCTGTCATTTTAAACAACTTATTCAAAACAACATTTGAATTGGCATCGCGTTTAATATCTATTACAATGCGCATACCTTCACGGTCTGATTCATCGTTGATGTGTGCAATACCTTCAATTCTCTTATCCTCAACAAGAGCTACAACTGCTTTTATCAGCTCCACCTTGTTGACCATATATGGAATTTCGTTTACAATTATCTTTTCACGTCCCTGAGCATCGGCTTCAATTTCCACTTTTGAACGAACAACCACACGACCGCGGCCAGTTTCGAATGCTTCTTTTACACCATTATAGCCATAAATAATACCACCTGTTGGAAAATCCGGCGCTTTGATATATTTAATTAGTTCCGCTATTTCAATATCTTTATTTTCGATATAAGCTATAGTAGCATCAACAACTTCAGTTAAGTTGTGAGGAGCCATATTGGTAGCCATACCAACTGCAATACCCGAAGCACCATTTACCAATAAGTTTGGTATACGGGTTGGTAGCACTACGGGCTCTTTAAGAGTATCGTCGAAGTTAAGTTGAAAATCAACAGTATCTTTATTAATGTCAATCAACATATCTTCGGACAGTTTACGCAAACGCGCTTCGGTATAACGCATTGCTGCAGGACTATCACCATCAACCGATCCAAAGTTACCCTGACCATCAACCAATGGATAACGCATTGACCAATGTTGAGCCATACGCACCAAGGTTCCATAAATAGACGAATCACCATGAGGGTGATATTTACCCATTACTTCACCCACAATTCTAGCCGACTTTTTATAAGGTTTATCGGAGTTATTGCCCAATTCATTCATACCAAAAAGCACACGGCGGTGCACGGGTTTAAAACCATCACGCACATCGGGCAATGCACGCGAAACAATCACCGACATGGAATAGTCGATGTACGAAGATTTCATTTCTTCGTCGATATTTACCTGAATAATTCTGTCTTGTTCAATCATCTAACTTAATTTAAATACTATCAAAAAAATCGCACTAAATTACTTCTTTTTATTGAATTACACAAGTGTTTTTCATAAAAAAAACACATAATTTTAGGATAAAATCACATCAAAAAAAACTCAATAGTAATTAGCTTTTATTATTTACTCTAATTGCTTATCTTTGCCCTACAAACTTAATGGCATGACTCTAAAAAAAACAACAATTATAGTGGCTGGGGGCTCTGGAATGCGCATGAATGCTGAAATCCCGAAACAATTTATCGAACTCTTTTCGAAACCAATTTTAATGCATACCATCGAAGCATTTTATAGCTTCGACCCAACCATGAGAATAATTTTGGTTATCCCAGCTACGCAACATGATTTTTGGAAAAAACTTTGCTTAAAACACCAATTTACTATCAATCATCAATTGGTTTTTGGTGGCGAAAACCGCTTTCAATCCGTACTAAATGGATTAAAAACGGTTGATGATGTCGACTTAATAGCCATACACGATGGAGTAAGACCTTTGGTAAGTCAAAACACAATTCAAAAATGCTTTGACACTGCCATGCAACTTGGAAATGCTATACCCACAACCGAATGTGTTGAGAGTATTCGCAAATTGACATTAGATAACAACACCGCCGTGGATAGATCAAAATATAGATTAATACAAACTCCACAAATTTTCGAATCGAAAACACTCAAAGCCGCGTATTCACAAGATTATTCATCATTTTTTACCGACGATGCTTCTGTTGTTGAATCCTACTTTGCCACTAATGATCCGAATGCGAAAATTCATTTAGTTGATGGTAATCGCGAAAATATTAAAATTACAACTCCTTATGATTTGATTATTGCCGAAGCAATATTAAAAAATGAATGCTGAAGTAAAAAACATACAGTATTTTGACACATTACGTGCTTTAGCCACTTTAGCAGTCATCACCATTCATATTAATACTCCGGTAATGAATATGAATTTTGGGAAAAATATGGAGTTCTGGACTATAGGATTGATAATAAACAATTTAATACGATTTGTAATTCCAATTTTCCTGGTAATAAGTGGTGCAACATTACTCACCAAAAACGAAAGTTTTTTGGTTTTTTACAAAAAAAGATTCTCCAAAGTACTTGCGCCATTTATGTTATGGCTACCAGCATATTGGGTTTTTCGCTGGTTTATGCTTCGAGCATGGGAACGTCCTCATGATTTTGACTCAATAATAGCTTGGGCTCTGAAACTTTTTATTCGCGAAGGAGTATCAGTACACTTATGGTTTGTATATATGATTTTGCTATTGTATCTATTTGTGCCATTTATTGCCAGAATCCTCCGAAAAATTGATAAAAAATCAGTGGCCATAATTGTAGCCTTATGGCTATTATTCAACACATTACAAAGTATAGGAGTTATCAATATAAATTTCGAAAGTATACTTTTCCAACGGCTTTTCAACTACTCCTTACATATTGGCTACCTACTTTTGGGTTATTTATTGTACACAACAAGTCCGAACTTTTTACCAAAAAGATCAACTTCAGTTGCGGTTTACAGTGCAACTGTATTTTTGGCAATAATTATAACCTATATTCTGAGTATAAATAATGGAAAACAAACACTTACTGCAATGGGCACATTCCAGATTTTTGCATTTATACAAACCATAGCCGTTTTTTATATATTCAAAAACTACGAGATTAAAAATCACATTCTCAAAACGATAATGCAATTAATCAGCAATTACAGCTTTGGAATCTATCTTGTTCATATAATGATCATTAGTCTATTTTACCGAATTGGCATTTTCTGGACAATGGCACATCCTTTGATTTCCATTCCGTTAGTGGTGATACTCACGCTAATAACATCAATATGCGTTATTTTCCTATTACGCAAAATTCCTTTTTTTACAAAATTTGCCGGATGATGTGAGAAGATATTGAACCGACCAGTCTGCCACTGGCAGGTTCAGAAAAAAAAATCTTACGAAATAAGATCGAACCCAGTATACGGAATTAATGCTTTAGGAATACGTATACCTTCGGGCGTTTGATTGTTTTCGAGCAGTGCAGCTACAATGCGTGGCAAAGCCATAGCACTACCATTTAAAGTATGTGCCAATTGAGTTTTCTTATCAGCACCTTTAAACCTACATTTTAGTCTATTAGCCTGATAACTTTCGAAATTGGATACGGAGCTAACCTCTAACCAACGCTCTTGGGCTGTAGAATACACTTCAAAGTCGAAAGTCAATGCTGATGTAAAACTCATATCGCCACCACAAAGTCGTAAAATACGCCAAGGCAACTCCAATTTTTCGACCAACGATTGTACGTAATTAACCATTTCAGTCAGTGTTTCATACGATTTTTCAGGGTGTTGAATTTGTACAATTTCCACCTTATCGAACTGATGTAAACGGTTTAACCCACGTACGTCCTTGCCATACGAACCTGCTTCGCGGCGGAAGCAAGCTGAGTAAGCTGTGTTTTTTACAGGCAATTCTTTTTCGTCCAAAATCACGTCGCGGTAAATGTTTGTTACAGGTACTTCGGCTGTTGGAATTAAATATAAATCATCTATCGTGCAATGATACATTTGACCTTCTTTATCAGGCAATTGGCCTGTACCATAACCCGATGCAGCATTCACAACATAAGGTGGTTGCACTTCAAGATAGCCAGCCTCCATGGCATTATCCAAAAAGAAATTAATCAAAGCACGCTGCAAACGAGCGCCTTTTCCTTTGTAAACCGGAAAGCCAGCACCCGATATTTTTACTCCAAGCTCAAAATCAATTAAATCGTATTTTTTAGCTAAATCCCAATGAGGCACTGCCCCTTCGTACAAAGTAGGAACTACGCCACCCGTACGTTCAATGATATTATCCTCAGCGTGTGTTCCAGCGGGCACGCTATCGTGAGGAAGGTTTGGGATTTGAACCAACAGATCGTTGAGTTGACGCTCAATATCCGTTAGTTTTTCATCGAAACTTTTAATACTTTCTTTTAATTCAGCAGTTTTATCTTTGGCTAGCGCAGCTTCAGCTTGTTTGCCTTGTTTGAAAAGCATTCCAATTTCTTTGGAAAGATTATTCATATCGGCTGACTGATTATCCAACTGATTTTGAGTAGCTTTACGCTGCGTATCCAACTCCACTACTTGTGTAATAATTTCCGTTCCTTTGAAATTTTTCTTTGCTAAACGGGCAATTACCTCTGCGGTATTATCGGTGATATATTTGAGTGTCAACATAATTTTTATTTACTATTTGTTTATTGACCATTTACCATTAAAAAAAATGTCTTGAATCTTGGTTTTTGGCTCTTTGTTCTATTGTCTGAAAAAAAAATCTCCCGCAATTTTACACTACGGTAAAACGACAGGAGATTATAAATTTATGCTAAAGCTTTAATCAAATTCCTTTTGGGGGATTTTGTGGCTTAAACAGTTTCGATTGGTTTAATAGAAACGTAAGATTTATTATCTTTTTTCTTTCTAAAAACAACAGTACCTGTTATTAAAGCAAACAAAGTATGATCTTTACCAATTCCTATGTTTTCGCCTACGTGATGAACTGTTCCGCGTTGACGTACGATGATATTACCTGCTTTTGCAAATTGACCACCAAAAATTTTTACTCCAAGTCGCTTACTTTCCGATTCACGACCGTTTCTTGAGCTACCAGCCCCTTTCTTATGTGCCATTTTCTTTTAATTTTATTCGGTTTAAATTAAGCTACTATTTCTTTAACTAATACTTCAGTAAAGTCCTGACGGTGACCATTGCGTTTACGATAACCTTTACGACGTTTTTTGTGGAAAATAATAACTTTTTCGCCACGAACGTGTGAAACAATTTCGCCAACAACTTTTGCGCCCTCAACAAGTGGAGCACCTACAGTAACTACACCTTCGTTGTCAACAAGCAATACTTTATCAAATTCAACCTGAGCACCTCTATCGGCCTCATTCATGCGATGGATATACAGTTTTCTTCCGGCCTCAACCTTAAACTGTTGTCCCAAAATCTCGACAATTGCGTACATTTATAAAACAATTTAATATTACATCGGGAAGGTGAGTTACTTTGCAGCAGTGCTTCTTTGTTACCTTATCCGAAATGAGGGTGCAAATTTACTGCTTTTATTTTAATTAGCAATGGGTTTTTGCGTTTTTTTATTAAAATGCTTTTTAAACCTAAGAAAAGGCATATCAGAAGTATTTTTATACATAATTACAAAATTATTGCACATAACATTTTCAATTGTGTAATTATTTCAATATATTTGCCAGCAAAATTCCATCTTTTACATTAAAAAAAAACATAGTATGATAAAAGAAAACTTTATTCGATTATTCGAAGATTCGTTTCGCAAAAACTGGGATTATCCCGCATATAGTAATTATGGAGAGGAAATCACACTAACGTATGCCGATTTGGCTAAAAAAATTGCACGTTTGCATATTTTATTTGAGCAATGCCACATAGCTCAAAATGACAAAATAGCTGTCATTGGCCGAAATAGCGCTAATTGGGCTATTGCTTACATTGCCACAGTTACCTATGGGGCAGTTGTAGTACCAATATTACAGGATTTTAACCCAAATGATGTTCATCACATTTCGAACCATTCCGAGTCAAAATTACTTTTTACTGCCGATAATGTATGGGAAACGCTCGAAGAAGAAAAACTTACAAGCCTGAAAGCAGTTTTTTCACTTACCAATTTTAATTGTATTGCACTACTCAACAAAGAGCCAAAACCAGAACTTGCCGAAAACGAAGTGCATGAGCAATTGGTGTTGAAGTATTTGCAACCTGATTATATCAATAGTCTTTTTCATGCCAAATATGTTCATGGTTTTCATCGTGATCAAGTGCGCTATATCGACAAGCCAAATACTGAAATTGTATCCATAAATTACACATCGGGCACTACTGGTTTCAGCAAGGGAGTAATGACCACAGGTAATGCTTTAGCGGGTAATATCACTTTTGCTGTAGGCACAGGATTAATTGCACCACTATACCGAATAATTTCATTTTTGCCCTTAGCACATGCTTATGGATGTGCATTTGATTTTTTAGCAAGTACTTGTGCTGGTTGTCATATTTACTTTGTTGGAAAAATTCCAACACCCAAAATTTTATTGGCGGCATTTTCCGAAATAAAACCGAATATCGTATTTTTGGTTCCACTTATTGTCGAAAAAATTTATCGCAAACAAATTCAACCGTTGCTTGCCAAACCAACCATGCGCTGGGTATTGAGTATTCCGTTTTTAGACACAACTATCCTGTCGCAAATACGTAAAAAATTAGTTGATGCATTTGGTGGCGAGTTTTCCGAAATAATTATTGGTGGGGCACCTCTAAATGCCGAAGTAGAGGCATTTTTTACTAAAATAAAATTTCCATTCACAATTGGGTATGGCATGACCGAATGTGCACCACTCATAAGCTACGCAGACCATAAAGAATTTATACCTAAATCGGCAGGTAAGATTTTGGACAATATGGAAGTTAAAATTGACGATCCAAATCCAGAAACTGGAACGGGTGAAATTTGTGTAAAAGGAGAACATACAATGGTTGGCTATTACAAAAATGAAGAAGCAACCAATGCCATGATTGATAAAGATGGTTGGTTGCACACAGGTGATTTGGGTACCGTTGATGAAAATGGGAACATTTTTATACGAGGACGCAGCAAAACGATGATTTTAGGAGCTAGTGGTCAAAATATCTACCCTGAAGAAATTGAAGCTAAACTTAATAATATGCCATTTGTAATGGAAAGTTTAGTGATTGAACGTAATGGAAGACTAGTAGCGCTGGTTTGCCCTGACTACGAAGCTGTTGACTCCGAGAAATTAGATCAGAAAAAATTGGAAGAATTAATGGAAGAAAACCGTAAATCGCTCAATTCAATTGTTTCAAACTACGAATCTATTTCGAAAATTCAACTTTTTCCACATGAATTTGAGAAAACACCAAAGAAAAGTATCAAAAGATACCTTTATTCAACAAATGTAAACATTTCGTAGATAGCTGATAATCTATTGTTTATATTATTTCAAAAAAATATTTGAAAATATTTTGAAAATTATTTCGCAAAAGTGATACAACCTATTGATAAATGCAGTAATTTTGCGGCGATTTTGAATTGCAAAACAAATAAGTTAAATTTTTAAACGTTTAAAAAAATGAAAAAAGTATTTTTATTTTTTGCTGTAGCTATCGCTATCGCTTCTTGCGCTCCTAAAGCTGCTGAAGAAGCTCCTGCAACTGATTCTTTAGCTGTTGACACTGTTGCTGTAGTTGATACAGTTGCTGTTGATACAACAGTTGTTGACTCTGTAAAATAATCAGGCGTAGTCTACAAATGCTCAGGCATTTAAAAGTCCGTTAATGTGAATTAACGGACTTTTTTTTTCAATTTTCCAACCTCTAGTTTTTGGCTATTACTTTCAAATCATTGATTTGCTCCTCAAGTCCAAAGACTAATAACTTATCGCCAAGTTCAATTTTATTTTCGGCTTTTGGGTTCACCTGCAACTCATCGAGCAATGAGTAATACCCAATTACAACTAAATGAGTACGTTGCGGAATATTTGCTTCGCGATAGGTTTTACCTATTAAATCACTTCCTTGAGCAATTTGAACCATACCAAATGTGTATTCGTGCAGCTGCTCCTTGCTTTCGGCAAACTCCATAAAACTAAAAAAATCGCTTCCCGAAGTAGCTATTGACACTATTCGTTCCGAAGCAATTTCGATAGGTGAAATTATATGATCAGCACCCGCTTTTTTGAATTTTGCGGTTGAATTGGTTTCTTCAACACGTGTGATAACTACGATGTTTTTATTAAAATCCTTTGCACTAAGTGTTACAAATAGATTTTCGGCATCGGTAGTTAAAACGGCTATTAAATTTGAGGCTCTTAGCACTCCTGCCGATAAAAGCACATCGTCGTTAGTAGCATCTCCAATTATATGAATCAAATTCTCGTTAAATAATTCTTTGATTTTTTCGTTGCGCTCCATATTTGATTCAATAAGCACCACTTTTTTATTTTTGGCCAATAGGTCTTCTACCACTTTCCGACCAGTTTTTCCATAACCACACACTATGTAATGGTTACGTAATTCTTTGAGTGATTTATTCATTTTTTTAAGTTTTATTAATTTCGACAATTCACCATCAATAACAAATTCAGAAAATTTTCCGAGCACATATAAACCTAACGTAAAACCAGTTATTATCAAGAAAATTACAAAAATCCTACCATCATCGGTTAATGTCTGCACTTCGCCATAACCAATTGTGGCAAAAGTAATTACAAGCATATACAGCGATTCAATAGGTGTGTAACCTTCGATATAAATGAAGCCAAAAAATCCAAAAATTAAAATAGCCACCAACACCAACATAGGTAGTAATAGCTTTTTATAGATAGATGTTTTTATGCCTGATTTCATAGTAAAAAGCAATTGATGTATTATAATTTAATGGAGAATTTTTTAAGTCGGGCATCAAGCATGTGCTGTGGAATAATTTGCTTCACAGTATTGGCCACAGCATTCATCAATCCTTCACGCACATAATCATGACGAATTACTAGCGATATTTCGCGAGTTGCTTCGGGCTTTACAATTTGCCTGACATTAAGCTTCTGAACATCGCTCAACAGCTCCACATGCAATTCAGGAATAACAGTGTAACCGCCATTGATATCCACAATTTTTACGAGTGTATCAATACTTCCCGCTTCGTAAGTTGATGCGTGCTTTCTGTTTTTGCAAAAATTAAACACTTGATTACGAAGGCAATGTCCCTCTTCGAGCACCCAAAGTCTATCATCAGACATTTCGTCGGTAGCAACTTCTTGTTTTTCGAACAATTTTTCTTTTGGTGATATATATGCTTCAAATTTTTCGTAATACAAAGGCACTTCCAATAAATTTGGATCATTGAGTGGAGTTGCTAAAATTGCCATATCAATTTCGGCCGATTGCAAATTTCTAATTATTGATTCGGTACGCATTTCGGTTACACGCAATGAAACTTCGGGATAATCGTGCTGAAAAGCAGCAATAAATCCGGGCAATAAATAAGGTGCTACAGTTGGTATCATTGCCACAGTAAACGAACCCGAAAGTGAACCTTTAATCGATACAATGCTTTCTTTTAATAAATTCACGCTATGCAAAACAGTTTGGGCCTTTTTAATCACAATTTCGCCAACTGGTGTTGGTACAATTGGATGTGAAGAACGGTCGAAAATGCGACAATCAAGTTCATCTTCAAGCTTTTGAATCATGGCGCTAAGTGTAGGTTGCGTTACACCGCACATTTCGGCTGCTCTTACAAAATGTCGGGTTTTATCCAATGCAAGTACGTATTCGAGTTGTTGTAATGTCATATCTTTGAAATAGGAATTTGGAGTTGATAATATTGCAAAGATAAAAAATTATTGATAAAAACAATAACATTCACGATGTATATTTACAGACACAAACAAAAAAAGCTAAACTTGACTAAAAAGCAGAAAATAACAAGCTAAGAAACATGTAAATGCATATAAAACAGCTATTTTTGTATTTCAAAAAATAATCGGTGATAATGAAAAAGCTTTTTTTGTTTTTTTTACTTTCAATTTCAATTCACTTTCAGGCGCAACTTTTATTCCAAATTACAGGAAAAAATGTGAAAAAGCCTTCCTATATTTTGGGTACACAATCACTGATTCCTGCTAAAGCGCTTGATAGTATACAAGGAGTATACAAGGCATTTAATAAATGTAATTTAGTTATTGGCAACTACAATGCCTACTCGGCCGAAGCTGAAGGCACATTAAAAAGGGCAGCAATGCTCCCACTTTCAAAATCAATAAACACTTATTTCTCAGACTCAGACTCGGCTTACAAAAACATAGACAATGAGCTTAAACGAGTTTTGAAATTTGGGTTGAAAGAAGTTGGGTTAATGCACCCTGCCATGATCCGTCAACTTTACCTTTCGGAGCTGTTCAATAGTGCTGTTAATTTATCAGATGATGCTCAAACCGATTCTTATTTTCAAATGGTTGCCAGCATAAAAGGAATTAAAGTTGTAGGCCTTGAAAACTACACAAGCTATCTCAATAAAGTTTTCGACCCTTCGAAAATTCAAACACAAGCACTACAACTTGCAAATGATGTGAACAATGCCTCACTCTATAAAACATATTTCAAAGAACTATTACATTATTACAATACGAGTGATATTCAAAAAATTTGGAATTTATTAAACCAAATTGGAAACAAAATAACCATTCAAGAAGTAGACAAATCATTTTCGCCTGAAAAAATTCAAAGGATAAAAGAATTTATCAATACAAACAGCTGTTTTATTGTTGTAGATGTATTACAACTAAATGGCGAAAATGGAATAATTACGCAATTACAAAAAGCTAACTATAAGGTAGCGGCTTATCCAACACAAAAGAAAAAAAATGACGCTAATTTCAGAAAACGAAATTAAAGTTGCAGCGGACTGCTTGCGCAATGGAGGTTTGGTTGCATTTCCGACCGAAACAGTTTATGGATTGGGTGCGAATGCACTTAATCCTCTTGCTGTTGCAGGCATTTTTAATGCAAAAAAAAGACCAAACTTCGACCCATTAATCGTACATATTGCTGAAATTGAACAAATTGAACAACTCTACTCCCACCCTATTAATCCGGGAGTATATTTGCTTGCAGCTAAATTTTGGCCTGGTCCATTAACCATTGTGCATAAAAAATCGGATTTAGTGCCTGAGTTAGTCACATCCGACTTAGATGCTGTAGGTGTACGTATGCCTTCACATCCCATAGCACAACAGCTTATAAAGCTCGCAGGCGTACCTGTGGCAGCTCCTAGTGCTAACCGTTTTGGACAATTGAGCCCTACAAGCTACAAGCATGTAGAAAAACAAAAAATGGAGATCGATTATATCATTCAGAATCGTGATAACTATGAATCGGTTGGTATTGAATCAACTGTAGTTTCAATTGAAAACAACACGTGTATAATTCTTAGACCCGGAGTAATTACTGCCGAAGACATTCAGAATGTGTTAGTTGATTTTAAAGTAATTACGCCAGAAAGAAATATTAAACTTGTTTCGCCCGGATTACTAAAAAGCCATTATTCGCCATCAAAGCCACTTTACTATTATTCCGAAGAAAATGAATTACCCAAAAATTCAGGTTTAATACTACATAAAAAGGAAGCAAACAAAACATATACTAGTAAAACAGTTTTCACTTCTGAAACAGAAAACTTACTCGAAGTAGCAGCCAACTTATTTTCGGCACTTCACAAGATGGAAGAGGATGATGAAGTAACTCAAATTTACATTGCAAAAACCACAAATACAGGCATTGGTAGAGCTATAATGGATAGATTAAATAAAGCAACCTATCAATACCGTTCATAAAAAAAGCCTCAAAATAACTTGAGGCCTTTATGTATATGTAAGAATGTCTATTCAATATCGTCGTTAACTTCGTGCGAAGCTTCTATTTCGAAAACAGATAATTGACGACGAAAAACCTCATCAAGCGAAATCTGAAATGTTTCGGTATGCGCTATGCCTTTGATAGCAGTCATTTTTTCAAGAATTATCTGAAGCAAATGACGGTTGTCCTTAGCGTAAATTTTCACAAACATGGAATATTTTCCAGTTGCATAATGGCATTCAACAATTTCTGGAATTTTTTTCAACTCGTCCACAACCGACACAAATGATTTAACATCGTTGAGCGTAATTCCAATATACGCACAAGTCTGAAAACCAACTTTATAGGTGTCAATAACAAACTCAGAGCCCTTGATAATACCCGTATTGCGTAGTTTTTGAATACGTTGATGAATTGCAGCTCCAGATACATTACATTCGCGAGCAACTTCCAAAAAAGGAATACGAGCATCTTGCGAAATTAATTGAAGAATTTTTTTGTCTAAACGATCAATTTGATGTTGTGCCATAATATAATTAAAATTCCAGTTTTGTATATTAGTTTAATTTCACTAATTATTTTGCAAATATATTAATAATTTTCGGATTTCAAATAGTAAAACAAACAATTTGTAAGTGAAAAAACAAAATATTCATATTTATCGATATTTTCCACTATCACAATCGCCCATCATACTTATATAACTTTGATAACGGGACAAGCTTATTCGTTGATTTTCGACTGCATTTAAAACAGAACATCCAGGTTCATTTATATGCTTACAGTTTGAAAACTTACAGTTTTTACTTTGTGCAAAAATATCTTTAAAATAATGACTTATTTCAGTTGCTACCATATCCACAGCACCAAATCCCTTTATGCCAGGAGTATCAATTATATAACCACCACTTTTCAATTTAAACATTTCCGAAAAAGTGGTTGTATGCATGCCTTTATTATGATAAGCAGATATTTCGCCTGTTTTGGCTAATGATTCAGGCGAAATTGCATTAATCAAAGTTGATTTTCCAACACCTGAATTTCCTGAAATTAGTGTTGTTTTCTCATTCAAAAAACTAGTCAACATCTTTACAGTATCACTTTGCAAAGCTGAAACTCGAAACACCTTATAATCAAGACTTTCGTATAAATTTTGGATAGCATCGAGGTATAAAATTTCGTCGGGCGTATACAAATCCATTTTATTAAAAACTATACATGCAGGCACGCGATAGGCTTCAGCTGAAGCCAAAAAACGATCGATAAAAACCAACGAAGTAACAGGATAGTTTATGGTAGCAATTAATGCAGCCATATCTAAATTAGCAGCCAGGATATGTGATTGTTTGGATAAATTGGACGATTTACGTACAATATAATTTCGTCGCTCACATATTTCGTGAATAACACCTGTACCATCAGCATTAAACTCGAAATTCACAAAATCACCTACGGCAATAGGATTTGTGCTGCGAATCTCTTGCATACGCAAATTACCTTTCATTTTGCATTCAGCAATAGCTAAATTATCAGCCAAAACTTGATACCAACTTCCAGTATTCTTAACAACTAATCCTTTCATTTTTAAAATATTATATTGTATTCCCTTTTAACATCATAGAATCAAATCGACATATCACCACATCAAAAAGCTTCGGTAGCAGTAATATAGAATTGCAATTTTTCGCCATAATTATTTTTAGCAATATCGAATCGTAAATGCACACGAGCATCATTTAATTGATAACGCAATCCTGCTCCATAAGCCACTTTCAGTTTATCAATTTTAAAATCTGAGCTATTCACCACATCGCCGAGTGTACAAAACATAGCTGCTTTTAATTTTTTATAAACTGGCAATCTATATTCGCTTTGAAATAAAAAGGAGGTATTATTACGAAACACTCCTTGCCTAAATCCACGTAACAAATCACGTCCACCAACAGTTGGCAGTAATTGAAATGGAATATTATCACCAAAAATGCCAGCAATATTTAGTTGAAAAGCAAACGTATGTATTCCAAACAAAGGTTGATACTTACGAACATCCAAATTAAAATCAGTAAAAGCTACTGAATTGCCAAAAGTTTTTGGCGCCACACCAACAATTATTTTAGCAAATTCACCCTTCGAAGGATAAAATTGATTATCTCTACTGTCGTAAACAGCTAACATTCCGAGCGATGTTATATTATAGCCTTGCCAACCAGCATTTCCATAATGAGAGTATACAAGATGATTTAACACACTTTGCGATGAATCAGTTACTAACTTCTCTGTTTTAAAGGACATTAATGCACCTAGATACAAATTACGACAAACCTTGTACTGAGGTTGCAAAGTTAAATTAAAATTTCGGGAGAGGTATGCAATTTTTAAATTTTGAAGTTTATTTCCAATTCCATAAAAGTAATCGGGGTAATTTCTAAAGTTAAGATTGGCATACAAAAAGCCCTTTTTATCAGCAAAATACAATTTGGGAGATAGGTTAAACATAAATTGGTTCAAGACAGTGTATACTGCACTTCCTGATACAGAACTAATTCGACTAATGTCCTTACTTTTAAAATAATAACCATAAGCCACACCTCCCATCCAGCTAGTTTCTTGCTGATATGCGGCATGTGGAATAACAAAAAAACTTTTTTTTGAAATTACTGAATCGTTACTTTCGGCATATAGGTTAGTAACCGTTAGCAACAAAACCAGAAACAACAAGCTAATTTTATTCATCTATGAGTTAAAAAAACATCAGTCATTTCGAGTTTGCGAAATGACTGACATTAAAGTAATTATATTATAATGATACAGCTTACACGGTCATAATTTCCTTTTCCTTTGCAGCTATCATATCATCAATTTTCTTGATATATTTATCATGAATTTTTTGGATTGCCGCTTCCGAATCTTTCTCAACATCTTCGGGCAGACCATCTTTCACCATTTTTTTGAAATGATCAATTGCTTCGCGACGAGCATTACGCACCGAAATTTTAGCTTCTTCACCTTCGTGACGAGCTTGCTTGGCCAGTTGTTTACGGCGTTCTTCGGTTAACGGAGGAATGCCCAGACGAATAACTTCACCATTATTCATAGGTGTAATACCTACATCCGAATTTAAAATAGCTTTTTCAATTACACTTATAAGACCTTTTTCCCAAGGCTGAACTGTAATCGTTTTGGCATCAGGAGTGGTTATAGTTGCAACATTTGAAATAGGCACATGCGATCCATAGTAATCTACTTTTACACCATCGAGAATTCGAATATTAGCTTTGCCTGCACGTATATGCGCCAAAGATTCGTCCAAAAAAAGGAGTGTTGCTTCCATGCTGTCTTCAGCATCAGCTAAAATTGGTTTTACGTCTAACATATTATAATTTGTTGTATTGTTTCGGGTTTATTCGTTTCAAGTTTTGTATTACATATTTGCAATAATATAATGACAGATACTCATTACTTCAGATTGCTATCCGAAATCAAATCATCATTACAACTTGTCCCTATTTATCGGAATCATCACATCTTCACATCTTCACATCTTCACATCTTCACATCTTCACATCTTCACATCTTCACATCTTCACATTAATTTCGAACTAAAGTGCCAATTTTTTCGCCTGACATTACTTTTTTAAGATTACCAATGGTATCCATATCAAAAACGTAAATAGGCATATTATTCTCTTTACACATGGTTGTAGCAGTAAGATCCATCACTTTAAGATTACGATTGTAAATTTCGTCGTAGGTAATTTCGTCGAATTTAGTAGCTGTTTTGTCTTTTTCAGGATCAGCAGTATATATTCCATCAACACGTGTACCTTTGAGCATAACATCTGCCTCAATTTCGATAGCGCGTAGCGATGAACCTGTATCTGTGGTAAAAAAAGGATTACCAGTACCTGCTGATAGAATAACAACTTCGCCATTCTCAAGACTTTGAACAGCCTTTTGCTTGGAATAAAACTCACCAATAGGCTCCATGCGAATAGCAGTAAGCACACGCGATTTTACTCCAGCTGCCTGCAAAGCTGAATTTAATGCCAAACTATTTATAACTGTAGCCAACATACCCATTTGATCGCCTTGTACACGGTCGAATCCTTTTGAAGCACCACTTAATCCTCTAAATATATTTCCACCACCTATAACAATGCCAACCTGCACACCCATTTGAGCAATTTCAGCAATTTGATTAGCGTACTCGCCCAAACGTTTTTCATCAATTCCATACTGTTTTTCGCCCATAAGCGATTCACCACTTAGTTTGAGTAAAATTCTATTAAAAGCCGCCATATTGAGTTATGAATTATGAGTTTTGGAATAATTTTTAGCAAAAATAAAACAATTAAATGGCTTATGCAAATTTTTTTATTTAGCTTTTTGTGTTTTGTATTTATACTTATTGTGTTTCCGAAATAAATGTTTTACAGCATCTATTGGATAATAAAATGCCATGCGAGGTCCCGAATATCGCATTACTTCACGAATTTGTTCACGCATTACAGGCTTATAACAATGAACAGGACATTTTTTACATGCTGGCTTATCGTTACCAAACTTACAATTCTCAAGTCGCAGTTGAGCATAATTATTTAATTGCGTACAGTTTTTGCAAAGTAAATTTTTGTCGGAACCATGATGTTTTCTACAAAAAACGAGCAACATTCGATACACGATATGTTGCTCATATTCAATTTGAGTCATTATTTAAATGATATAAGATTCAAGAAGCAAAATACGAAATTTAATTTTTCAATTTCAAAAGCTTGATTAATTTATTTTTGAATGAAGTATTTTCCATGAATCCAGTAAAATTTTCGGCACCAGGTCCAAAAGCAAATACTGGCACAAGAATTCCTGAATGATCTTTGGTACTAAACGAAGCCGAGAATTCCTTTTTAGAAATATTTCCCTTTGGAAGTGTAAGTCCACCTGTTTCGTGATCGGCAGTTACAATAACCAGAGTGTTTTTATTCTTTTCGGCAAAATCCAATACTTTCCCTATTGTTTTATCTAAATCAAGTACTTCTTTCACAATTTCATCGGCTTTATTATCATGTGCAGCCCAGTCAATTTGCGAACCTTCAATCATCAGAAAAAATCCTTTTTTGTTATTATCCAAAATATCAATTGCAGCCAATGTCGACTCAGGTAACATATCACCACGTTCCGGCATTGGAGGATTATGACCATCGTGAAGTAAACCAGCTAGTTTTCCGCTTTTAATCTTTTTCACTTCGTCTAAGCTAGTTGCATAATTGTAACCATTGGATTTTAACTCGTTAATAAGATTACGCTTATCTTCGCGATCTTGAAAACTTTTACGACCTCCACCAATAAACACTTCGATATCAGTTTTCAAAAAATCGAATGCTATATCTTCGTTCATTTTACGACTAGGCTGATGTGAAATAAACGAAGCAGGAGTGGCATGCGTAACATCACAAGCAACTACAATACCTGTCGACAACATGTTTTTATCTGCAATTTCGAGTATGGATGGTACAGCCACAGAGTCAGGTGTAGTCCCAATCATGCCATTATTTGTTTTCACACCACAAGCTATGGCAGTGCCACCTGCACCCGAATCGGTTGTAAAATTATTTGCTGAATAGGTTTTTGAAAATCCAATATGTTTGAATCGTTCAAATTGCAGATGATTTCCGTTAGCAACCATACCTGCATAAATATGCGCCAAGCCCATACCATCACCAATAATAAAAACAACGTTTTTAGGACTTTTTTGAGCTGATAATAAAAACGGAAAAAGAATTGATAGTAAAATAATTCTATTTTTAAGCATATAATTAAATTGAAATGGATGGATATTTTAAGAACTTGAACAACAAAAAATGCAAAGAGATTTAATCAATTTCTTTTGCAATAGCAAGTAGTTCCGTACGCATAACTTTTAAACGCTCAACTAGTTCTTGTTGTTTAATGAGCGATTCTTTTTTTTGACTTAACTGTAACTTTGCACCTTCGAGGGTTAGTTTTTTATCCTCTACCAAAAAGATAATCATTTTTACAGTCTGAATATCTTCGTTTGTATAAAAACGTGTATTCCCTTTGTTTCGCTTTGGTTTGAGTTGTTTAAATTCTTTTTCCCAAAAACGCAGGTTTGACTGATTAATATTAAACATTTCAGCCACTTCCGAAATTGAATAATAAAGTTTTTCCATCTGTTTAAAACTTATTTTACGATTTTCAATTTCTGCCCTGGTTTGATAGTGCTTTTACGCAAGCCATTTGTTTTTTTGAGTTTAGTAAGCGAAACACCGTACTTATTAGCTATATAACTCAGTGTTTGACCACTTTTAACAGTATGGTATATTGTGCGCGATTTGTTCTCATTGGATAAAACTGGTTTCTGTACAAGCAGTATTTCAGTTTCTTCTCTCCTATTATTAAGCAATGTATCCGCTTTATAATTTACAATTTCTTTGTACTTTTCAAAAAAACCATTTGCATAGTTTAATGGCAAACACAGCGCATAAGGTTTAATATTACCCGGAATAATATCCTTCCTATACTGCGGATTGAGCAAGCGAATTTGTTCAACTGGTATATTTAAAACAGTACTAATTTGCTCAAAATGTATCTTTTCGTGAACTACAATTGTATCAGTCACTATGGGCATTTTAACTTTAGCTTTGCAGATATTATGTTGCGCTGCATAATGCATGGAGTAGTTAGCAGCAATAAAAATAGGCACATAACCACGAGTTTCTGCTGGTAAATAAGGATATATACTCCAATAGTCGCGCTTACCTCCCGAACGACGAATGGCTTTATTTACATTACCCGGGCCACAGTTATAAGCAGCAATTACCAAATGCCAATCACCATACATCGAAAACAAATCTTTTAAAAATCGTGCTGCCGCATAGGTAGATTTGATAGGATCTAGTCGTTCGTCGATAATACTATTCACTTCCAACCCATACATCCTTCCGGTTGGTATCATAAATTGCCACAACCCAGCAGCACCAACTCTGGATATAGCAGTAGCATTAAGTGCTGATTCAATTATTGGTAAGTTGCGCAATTCGAGCGGTAATTTATTAGCGTTTAGCACTTGCTCAAAAATTGGGAAGTAATAATCGCTCATTCCCATCATATATTCCATTTGCTGGCGTTTACGAACGGTATAAAGTTCAATAAACGAACGTACAGTATTATTAAATGGCATTTCCATTACACATGGCATTTTGGATAAACGCATTTTGTAAATAGAATCACTTATGTTCATTGGAATTTCGGAAGTACGGCAGTTCGATTTCTCTGAACGTTGGATAATCCATGAATGCAACATATTATCCAAGGTATTGTAAAACTCATTTGGCACTGCAATAGTGGTATCTTTACCATCTTCGCCAGGCAAATCGGAATTTGGAACATTTAACTGGCCAAATAGATTAGCTTGGACAGCAAAAAGAAAGAAGAGTATATATTTTAGTAAATTGTTCATCAAAAAAATATGTTTTCAAAAAAAATCAAAAAAAATAAAATGACATGTTTAGCAAAAAACAAATTTCAACAAGTAATTATTTAATATTCAGGCTTAACTGAACTCCCAATGTTTTTGATGCTCCATACGAGTTTTTCAGCAGCGTAGGCTTAAGGTGCATCGATAAATCGGGGCTAATATCAAAATCGAACAACTGTGCATCAACATAGGCCTCGACCAGCACCACAGCATAATATCCAATAGTAGCAATAATACTTAAATCGCGATTACGACGATATTGTTCGTAAAATGTTTTCAGGTTATTTTCCAACCCTGATTTACCTCCAGGATATGAATTTAATGAATACCCGCTTGGCAACAAATTCAAATAACTAGTTGACAACTCATTGGCATCCGTAATATCACGATATGCTTGTTTGTATGTTTCATAACGTGTGGAATTCAAAGTTATTGCATACGCGCAACCTAAAAAACCTGCATAAACAATGGGCAATTTCCAATATCTACGGTTAATAATTTGACCATAGCCTGGAATAATGGCACCCATCCACACAACTCTTATAGGGTCTGGTTTAAAAACTTCAAGGCTATCAATTCCTATCGTTTGCTTGATTTTTCTAATTTTTTTAGAATCAGAAAAAGCACTTGATTTTGACAGAGAATCGGCATTAATATATAAACTATCAGTGTTGTTTACATTTGCACGAAGCAAATTTGCAAACAAAAAAAACATAACAATTATGAAATAAAATGGCTTCAACTCAGATTATATCTTATCAAACATTTCCAAAACCTTTGTAAGTTCCTGATCGTTAGAGAAGTGAATACTTATCTTCCCTTTCCCTTCGGGTGAGGAGTTGAATTGTACTTTAGTTCCAAAAAGATCAGTTAAGCGTAGTTTGATTTCGTCAAATTCAGGTAAAGTAAAAGCCGGATTACTCTCTGCTTTCTTTTTCGATTCAAAGCTACCTGTTTCGTTAAAAACACGAACCAACTCTTCAACAACACGCACCGAATAATCATTTGACAGAATTTGTTCGTATAGTCGCAATTGAGCAGCCGGATCATTAACGCCCAGTATAGCACGCGCATGTCCCATCTCAATTTTTTTGTTTTTAATACCCATTTGTATGTCGGCTGGTAAACGTAACAAACGCAAATAATTAGCAATTGTTGTCCTTTTTTTACCAACACGCTCACTCAATCGCTCTTGAGTAAGATTATACTCTTCCATTAAACGATAAAAGGTTAGAGCAATTTCGATAGCATTCAAATCTTCACGTTGAATGTTCTCGATTAAAGCCATTTCCATAACCTGTTCATCGGCAGCAGTTTTCACATAAGCAGGAATAGTGCGTAAACCTATTGATTTTGAAGCACGATACCTACGTTCACCTGCAATAATGAGGTAAGTTCCATCGTCGTTTTTGCGTAAAGTGATAGGCGAAATTACACCCAATTCGCGAATTGATGTGGCAAGTTCAGACAATGCATCCTCATCAAAATGAACCCGGGGTTGATTTGGATTGGCTACAATTAACTCAATATCTACTTCGCTAATAGATGAAGAGCCAGATGTACTAATGTTATCCGTATCAATTAAGGCACCAAGGCCACGACCAAGTCCAGTAAAATTTTTTGCCATATTTCTATTTATTTTCAACTACAAACCTTTAAGCTTGTAGTCATTTTATACTGCCAACTGAAAACTGTTAACTGCTTACTATTTCTTATTCCGCTCAATCAGCTCTTTTGCCAAATCCATGTAATTAATGGAGCCTTTGGACTCAGCATCGTATAGTAAAACTGGTTTGCCATGACTAGGAGCTTCGCTTAAACGCACATTACGAGTAATTGCAGTTTCGAAAACCATGTCTTGGAAATGTGTCTTCACTTCGTTATAAACCTGATTTGCTAAACGCAAGCGATTATCGTACATAGTTAATAAAAAACCTTCAATTTCGAGCAATGGATTTAGTTTACTTTTTATTATTTTAATCGTATTCAGCAGTTTACTAATTCCTTCGAGTGCAAAATACTCACACTGAACAGGTATAATTACAGAATCAGAAGCTGTAAGTGCATTTATAGTAATTAATCCCAACGATGGCGAACAGTCAATTAGAATATAGTCGTACAAGGGTTTTAGCGGACTTAATAACTTATTCATTACATGTTCACGAGCATCCATATTCAACATTTCGATTTCGGCACCAACCAAATCGATGTGCGACGGTAGTACAAAAAGATTTTCAACTTCAGTTGGATGAATAGCTTGATTGGAAGGAACACCATCTATCAAACATTCGTAAATTGTAAATTCCAACAAACGAATATCAATACCCAAGCCCGACGAAGCATTGGCTTGTGGATCGGCATCGACTAAAAGCACTTTTTTACCTAAAGTAGCCAACGAAGCTGCCAGATTAATAGCTGTAGTAGTTTTTCCAACTCCACCTTTCTGATTTGCAAGCGATATTATTCTACCCATTATATTGATAATTAGTTTTCTAAAATTTTTTAATACTGAATGGCAAAGATAAGAAATAATATTCACCCATTCAAGTCAATCAAAATTGAATAAGTTTTTTTAACCGATATAAAAGTAAATATGTACTACTGATAAAATCAGCAGTAGAAAAGCATAAATTCGAAACATAATAGTTTCAAAATAATTGAAATAAATGGGAATTTAATTATGCGCCTAAAGCACGTAGGGCCTCGAAAACAAGAATTGCTGGCCATACCAATGCTTTCAAAAACCCTAAAACTCCTACCCAAAAAGTAGTAGCCTTAGCAATAAAAAAAACGGCTGCACCTATTACTCCAAATCCATAAACAGCACCACCCGAAGCATTTGCTGAATGATTATGGTTATTACATTTACAATCTTCGCTCATAACATTTAATTTTTTTGGTAAAAATACAAATTATTCTTATATAATTGCTATTTAGGGAATAAAAATAAGGATTCAGTATTGGTAGCCAGTAAGGATTTATGAACAATGGCTTTTTTAAGTTTTAAAATTTGAGGTTCTAATATCTTTATTTGTTCTGACAAGCTATTTTTTTGTTCTTTAAATTCTTCAGCATCATAGTTAGCGCGCAACCCCGCCAAAGTGGCTTCTAAGTCGGATAACTCACTCATCATCAACAAGGATTCATTATACGCATGTAATGCCTCAGTACTCTTAAATTGTTCTGAACTAGTATAAACGATAGAATCATTTATTATAATTTGATTTCGAGTTATTGAATTCGTAACAATCTTATTTGTTTGGTTTTCAGCTTTATTAAACTTCGATTTACTAATTTTATACGTTTTCAATTGAGCAATATTGGATAACAAATCCAGATCGTCCGATTTAAAATAAACTTTTGGTACATTAAATTCAAATTTATAAATAACTACCTTCCCAGATGTTTGATTGCGGTCAGTGGCAAACCATCCAAACGAATGTTGCTCATCAATAGCCATCAAATAGTCGTTAGCCGTTGAGTTAAATGGGAAACCCACATTTTCGGGCGTTAAAAAATCTTTGGTCGAAGCGGAGTATTTTGTAATAAAAATATCATATCCACCCATTGTGTTTTCGCCATCGGAAGCAAAATACAAGGTAATTCCATCCAAAAGCAAAAACGGAAAATTCTCGTTGGCACGGGTATTAATTATATTGGATACTGAAACGGGCAAAGACCAATTATCGAGTAATTTAAACGAAGTAAAAATATCCATATTCCCTTTTGTAGAATCGGAAAAAAGCTTTCTATCGTTGCGTGGCGTTGTGAAGGTAATTTTGTCTTGAAACGTTTTATTATTTGTTTTAATGCGTTGCTGACCTAGTTTGCCTAATTCAGCACCAATAATATAAGCGTTAACAAAGTCTTTTTTACTAACTATTACACTATCAATAATCGAAATTTCTTCCACTCTATTCAGTAATTTTTGCCCTAATTCCGCCTTTTTAAGTTGAAGTTCGCATTCGCGCAGCTTGGAGTCAGTGGGTTCGAGCGTAGCTTGATATGCCTGATAAGCAGCTATCGACAATTCGAAACGATACATTCTGAAATAGCTTTCAGCTAAATACCAATCTTTTAAAGGATATTTGGAACTTGTGTTTTCAAAACACAAAGCAGCGTTGCTAAAATCTTTCAACTCAAAATAGCATCGAGCCAGTTTATAATTCAAAAGCGCATCGTTAGGCTTGCGTTTATGCAAAACTTCAAAAATATTTTTGGCTTTACTGTATTGTTTATTATTGAAATATAACTCTGCATCAGCCGCCGACTGAGCACCAATAAAAAATGAAATACCAGCAAAAATTAGGACAAAAAATAATCGCATTCTAAAAATATATTTATAAAAAATCACTTAACAATTAAACGCTTAATCGTATTTTTGGCATTTTGCATAAACAATTCAACAAACCATTCAATCACATTATCAGTCCAACGTTGCGGATGTGTTGTAATCATTAGTTGCAAAGGTAAAGTTTTAAGACTAGCCGCGTGTATAATTTCATTGGTGCTATGATACGAAACGTTGAAATGTGCATCCACCTTATCGCGAACACTAAACTTATCGCCATCCCAACACCTTCCGGTATCGGTTAAATAAAAAACATTTGTAAAATCAATATCAAAATAGGGTTCACCAATCACTCCAAAATCGCGATAATCGTAATACTTCCACAAACTTCGGTTATCAATTTTCGATGTTGGGCTACCATGCATACAAATTGTTTTCACAGGATAAAATCTTCTGAAATAGGCCAATCTGGCCGAGAAATGATCCACTGCAATGGATGAATTGCCTTTTACCAAAGACATATCTTCGTAATGATAGCCAATTTCGTGACCCAATGCAGCAATTGCCTTAATTATTTCCGGTTTATTGCTTTGGCGTACCACTCTAAAATAATAACTGGCTTTAATACCTAACTTGGCTTCCACACGCGCAGTTGCCAACGAGTGCCCTGCCCGCAAATCCACATCATGTCGCAGAATAATAAACTTTCCTTCTGCTTTCCCAACGCAATACTGCTCGAATGTAAAAAACGAATAACCGGAGTTTATGAGTCTTTCAAGTAATTTCCGATAAATTTTCAGTGTAAAATCCATTTTTAAAAGCTATATTAACCTTTTAACATTACAAACCTTCCAATACTTTTACAATCCTCTCAGCTGTTTTTCCATCCCAGTATTTGGGTGTTTTACCTAATTTACCATTACCATCCACTATTAAAATAACTTCTGAAGCTATTTCATCCAGCTTTATCAACTTATTACTTCCCTCCCATACAGTTACTGGTCTTTCGGTGTTTGGGCGAACTGTAAGACAAGGAATATTTAGAAATGTTGTTTCTTCTTGTATTCCTCCCGAATCGGTCAATGCAAACATAGAACGACTAACCAAGTGTATAAATTGCATATATCCTAAAGGTTCAATAAAATACAAATGTGGATATCTGTCAATTGTACCCTGCAAACCAAAATTCTGAATATTTTTGTAAGTTCGTGGATGCACAGGAAATACCAATGGAACTTTGTTGGATATTTCGCCCCAAAGTTGAACTAATTTCGTCAAGCATTCTATATCATCCACATTTCCGGGGCGGTGAAATGTCATCACACCATATTCTGATGGAAGAAAATCTGCTCCAATTTCAATTGAATAATCTCTATTTAAAAGTTTGAAATTCAATTCGGTACTTTGCGCCTTTGTCAGGTTTGCCATCAACGAATCAATCATCAAATTTCCGAGCATGTGAATTTTTTCAGCTGGGATATTTTCATTTAGCAAATTTTCGTCGGCATCTACGCTAGTTGTAATAAAAATATCGCTAATGGCATCAGTTACCAAGCGGTTAATCTCTTCGGGCATAGTGCGGTCGTTACTCCTTAGGCCTGCTTCGTAATGTATGGTTTTAATACCCATTTTCGAAGCAACCAATGTACAAGCCGCAGTACTATTCACATCACCTACAACCAACACAGCATTAGGCTTTTCGTCGAGGCATACCTTTTCGAAACCTTCCATTATACGCGCTGTTTGCACCGCATGACTGGCCGATCCTACTTCTAAATTAATATCGGGTGCAGGAATATTTAGTTCATCAAAAAATTGCCCCGACATTTTCACATCGTAATGCTGCCCTGTGTGCACCAACACAGCTTTAATTGTTGAGTGTCCCTTTAATGCATGCATCAAAGGCGCAATTTTCATAAAATTAGGCCGTGCACCGGCTACAAGAATTAGTTTCATAAATTTGATTTTACTTTCTTTGCACAAATCATTAACCATGGACTTTGATTTAGTATTCTATTTAGTTTAAATAGACTTTCAATTATTTCAAAAAATCTAACAAAAATGCTATTTGAAGAAAGTGAAAGTGGCAACCAGTTAAATCCATCTATTTCAATTATTTCAAAAAAATTATTTTGTAATTTTGATATAACTTCTTCAATGGAAGGCTCATAGTAATCTGTACGCCTTTTTATTATTTTTTTTAATTTTCTAAGAGTATATCTCCAGCTTTTCGGATTCGTTATTTGGAAAATGAATAGGCCATTAGGATTTAACAAATCATTTGTTTTTTTTATTACTAAATCTTTATTTTGAAAATAGCCAATTGCTTCAATCATAATAATTAAGTCATACTTTAACTTAGTTTCAAATTCATTAAAATCAACACAATATGTAGTAATTTTGTTGTTATGTTGTTTTAATATATCGATGGCCTCATTATTAATATCCACAACACTAACTTTATTATTATTTGCAGCTAATGGAAGTGCAAATCTACCAGAACCACCACATATATCTAATATATTTAATTTGTTTCCTTTTACGTTATTTATTATAAAACTGTATTCTTTTCTGAATTTATATTTTCCAGTTCTATTATTATATGTCATTTTATTTGAAACATCCCATGAATAATCCATGTCTTTTGTTTTATAATAATTTATACTTACATATTCTCAAGCGAAAATCCTTGATAATTAATTATATATCCGGGTAAATTTTTAATTAGTTGAACCGATTTTTCTTTTAAAACTTTCAAATCAATTTTATCTTTGTTTCGTTTTACTTCGGCAATTAAGGCTGTTTTTTCGTATTCGTTAATAGCTACAAAATCAATTTCGTTTTGGTTGCCATTTTCCCAATACGAACCAATTAGCGAAAGATTCATTTCGTTGGTGATTTTTTCTTTGAAATAACGTTCGAGCATCAAACCACTAAAGGTTTTATAATCGCGCAAAAAGATATCTTTCAGAAAATCAAAACTTTCAGTTTCAACAGCACCCCTATATTTGTAAATATAACAAAACCAAAAATTTAGAAAATTATCATTAAGTTTATATTTGACAGTTTTGCTTGCTGGTTTCGAAAATATTGGTCGAACTTTGGTAATTAATCCATATTCGTTTTCTAACTTATCTAAATATCCCCCGATATTTATACCCAGAATTGATTCAATTTCGGGACGTGATGTTTTAGAACTGGCAATTAACGAAAGTATTGAAAAGTAATTGCCATATTCTTTCCCAAATTCATCTATCAACACATTTTTTCCTTCATCCAAAAAAAGCGAATTTTCAGAAAGAACTACATTTACAATCTGTTCCAAACTAAAAGCATTCGCTTGAACTAACATTTCGACATATTTGGCTACACCGCCAGTAAAAATATAAAATGCCAGCAAATCTTCGTTCGAATAATCGGGTTTATAATCGCCGACAATCAGTTTTATCGTTTCTATATTAAAAGCTTTTACATGCATTCGGGCTGTTGCTCTTCCAAAAAGAGGTTCTTTTGAGTTTTCAAAAATCTGTTTCATCATTGAATAAACCGAACCACAAAGCACGAGATTTAGTTTGCTTGCATCTTTTGCATTATCCCACACATTTTGCATTTCGCTATAAACAGATGCATTCACACTTTTAAACTCTTGAAACTCATCAATTATCAATGTAAAGTTACGAGTTTGCGACAAATCCATCAAAAATCCAAAAATGCTTTTGAAATTTCGTAGTTCACCATAAATATTGACTTGCAGTTTGTTCCGAATTTCGGTTACAAATTCCTCACACAACAAAGCTTCGTTCTTTTTCTCCACAAAAAAATAAAGCATGGTCTTTTCGTTAAATGCTTTTTTGAGTAAGGCCGTTTTTCCAATTCGTCGGCGACCAATCACAAAAGTCATTTGTGCTGATGTTTGTGATAATTGTTCAATTTGATTCAATTGTTCAATTTCCTTTTCGCGGTTGTAGAATTTCAACATATTATTTTTGCTTTATGCTGATTAACTTAATGCTAATCAAAATATTGAGCGCAAAGATACTAAAATAATTTCGAATTGTAACCACGGTTACTGTAACTGCCGTTACAATTAATGCAATTTACTTGAATCTGTATTGATAATCGGAGTTATCGGCCATTATTTTTTTACTTTCGGGATAATTTTCAATAAACCAAACATAAAAAGCTGTTACATCAATTTTATCATTTAACATCACGTTTCTTCTTTTCAACCATTCCTCCTTTAAATTAGGAGTATTTAGCAATTCATTTAATTTCAGAAACATAGCATCACTATCGGTTGGCAAAAAACCATAAGTTAAATTGTATTTATGCTCTTCTTCTTCGAGGTATTCAATACGATCGACAAACGAATTGCTGCGTATAGAAGGTGTACCAAGCATGGCAGCTTCCGAAGTCATGGTTTGACTATCGCCAATAAACATGGTTGCGTAATATAGCAACGAATGAACTTTTTCAGGTGCAAGTTTTAATTGATATTTTTTAAACTCTTCATCAATATTTCGCTCGGTAGTAATAAATACTTTTCCCTTTTTCTCGAGAATTGAAATTATTTTTCGTTTATTTTCAATGGATAAACCTTCAATTCCAACATCATGATGTGCTTTAAAAACATTGAACCTCAAAATAAAATAAACATCTCCTTCGTTTAAACCAATTTCGTTCAACACAATAGGATCTGGTGTAAAACGAATTGGATGTAAGTAAGCTAATTCGTGATATCCGGCATAATATACCGTATCCTTTCGTGCCCTCATTCCCAGCAAAGCTTCAGGAGATAAAATTAGAGAAATATATGGATGTACATATTTTACAATTAAAGGTTCAACCTCATCGTCGTCATCGTCGAAAAGTAAAGAAGGTATTTTTGTAATTCGGGTTAAAAATGCAGCAGTGATACTTCCAATCATCAAATCCACTCGTTTGAATTTAACTAAAAACAAACAACGTAAATTATACCAAAGCTGCATAATTGCTTTACCTAGCAGACTGTCCTTTTTGTACCCCAATATAATAAATTCAACATCGAATTTAGACAAAAGATAGGTTATTGAGTTCACTTTTTTAGTTACTACAATAACTTTATGTCTTTTATCGCTTAATTCCTTAATTGTTGCTAGCAATTTATATACATGTGCCGGATGCGAAATTTCAACTAATATATTCATTTAATTATACTTAAATTCAATTTATTTATTTCTATTAAAGAGTTTCCAAAACTCAAAACCAGTGCGTGCTACAAAATAGGCAATTGGCTTATGCACAAGCTCGTATCTTCCATAATTTACAATTTCGCCACCACTTTGTATTTTGAACTTACGTACTCCATAGTCCACATTTGGGTTTCCTGCTCCACCATAATCAAACAATTTAAAACCATTTTCAGCACCCCATTTTAGAGTTTCCCATATCAATAAATCGTTCGGAAAATTAGAATAATACTTTGATAAGCTTCCGGCATACCAACCATATAAATCATTTTTAAATTTTAGCACAAACCGAACACCAATTATTAAATTGTTGTATTTTAATTCAAATAACAACAAACTACCATTTTTCGAAGCATTAATTAATAAATCGATGTTTGCTAATGGTAATTCGGCACTTTCATACACTTTTTTGATAATATTATAACCGTTTTGAATTTGCTCAACAGAAATTGCATTTTGACTTACTTGTACAGTTAGTCCTGCGTTTATGGCGCTTTTCACTTTCTTTTTGCGACCATCGTGTAGTTCTTGCCAAAGCTTTTCGGTTCCTTTACTTAAATTAATCAGTATGTTCAGATGACTTTCAAAAATAAATGATTTACTTCTAAACACCTCATTTAATGGAAGTAAATTATAAAAATTACGATATTGAATAACAACACCCTTATTTCTTACAATTTTTTTATGATTTTCAATAAGTTCTGATGCAATTTTTTCATTATTATTATCAACTAAAGGACCACCACTTATAATAATCCTTGAACTTAAAATTCCGAGTAAACCTTTGTACTGATTTTGCACTACCGATAATAAACAACCAACAATTTTGCCTTGTTCGTAGGCTGCAAGGATATAAGGTTCGTGCTTTGGGGTTTGTGCATAAATATAATAAAGCGCGGGTGTTTGAAATATATTGCCATGCGGATGATTTAATACAAAATTTGACCAATCGTTTTGATTAATTTTGGAAATATCAGAAACTACCGTCAAGTTTGATTTTGTCACATTAATAGTTTTGCTTTTTGAACTTTTGTTCGAACGCATAATCTTAACAAAACTCTCACCTATTCGATATTGATTATTGTTCAATACACATAAAAATCGTCCATGCTCAACAAGAGTTCCTCCAAATTTTGCTTTAAACTCACGTACTCCATATCCTTCATCAGGTTTGCCAGCTCCCATCATGTCAAATTTTTCAAATCCCTTGAGCGAAGCATATTCTATAGCAGCCCAAGTAGCTAATGTTGATGGAAATATATTTTTTAATTCGCCATCTTTACCACATACAAACCATTCGTAAAGTGTATTTTTATCAAAAGCTACACAAACACTTCCACCAATTATTTTTGCATTGTGTTTTATTGCAAAGATATGACCTTCGTCTGTTTGTACTAATTTTTTAAAAAATTGAATTGGGAAAAGTGGTGTTTTAATTTTTTGGTCATATAAATCCTTTAAAATAATATAAAACTCTTCAACATCACTATCAGACTTAATCTCTTGAATTTCAGCTCCATCTTTTAGCGAGAGTTTAATATCTCTACGTTTAGTAGAACTTAAGTTTTTTAATGATGTTTCTTTATTGGGTGTGGGTAAATGAAAATTTAGATGCGTTTTATAAGAAAACCCTACATTATGAAAGCGAGTTGTAAAGTTGCTATAATCATTGTAATTACGCATTTCAATATATATTGCTTTTCGTAATAATTTCGATTTTAAGGTAACTAACAGATTATTTAATGCGTCATCGGATATAGTTGAGTCCAAAAGCATACCACCAGGTATAATTGCTCTACGGCTCAAATACTTTTTCAGTAAAATACCATCCGAAATAAGATAGCCAAGAGCAACTCCAACCAACTTATTATTATCTGAGACGCCAAACAAAAATGGTTTCAGAAAGGAAAGTTGAGAATAAAATTGATAACATGCAGGAGATTGGAAATATGATGATGTAGAAGATGATTTCAATAAATCATCCCATTCTATAGTATTTATTTCTTCTCCAATAAGTATTTTTATCATTGACAATGTTATTATAAATTCCTAAACCGTATTACTTTTGCAGGATTTCCACCCACAATGGAATAATCAGGAATATCTTTTGTTACCACCGAACCTGCACCAATAATAACTCCAGACCCAATTTTTTTACACCCGGGCAATACAATTACACGAGCTCCAATCCAGACATCATTGGCAATTGCTAATTCTGTTTTATTGCTACCACCCTGATGCCCCATCGGAATGTCCGTTCTTTCAAAACTATGATTACCACCCTGAAAAAGCACATCTTCGCCCATCATAAGGTAATCGCCAACCGATAACTTTACGTTCCGACATTGAAAATTTTCACCAAAACCTACTTCAAATCCAACCGATATATCCTTTCCATTTCCGAAATAAACACCATTTTCGACAACTAGTTTTTTACCGGCACTTCTAAATAAGTGAGAACAGAGAAATCGACGAAGCATTTTTGATACTTTTCCAATAATTGGAGTTGTCGACTTTGGAAGATACTTAGCTAAAGTATAATAAATCAGCAGGTAAATATATCTCATTGCTTCTTTTCTAAAATTTTTGTATATATTTCAATTAGCTTTTGAACAACTGCATTTTGTTCCAATTGGTTCAAAATAATCCTATCTCTCCCTCTTGTTCTTTCCACCAAATTTAGAGCTATTTCAATTTTTTCGCTCAGTTCTCTCACATCATAATTGGTCACAAAACAACCTGAAACACCTTTTATCACGTCTTCAACATCACCTACATTGACTGATACGATAGGGCAATTACACGCCATGGCTTCTTTTATAAATTGTGGCGAACCTTCGGTAAAACTCGTCATCAAACATACATCCACAGCATTCATTACAAGTGCCACCTCGGCACGTGAGTATCCCTTCAGTTCAAGTAACTCCACATTTATAAGCTGATTCACAGCATTTTTTGCTAAATCAGGGTTTTTGACAGTATTATTAAAATCACCCGCAAAAAGCACTAACCTTTTATCCAAACCAAATCCTAGCTGTTTACGTGCTTCGGATTTATCAATTGGTTTAAAAACAGATGTATCAACACCACATGGAATAAGTGCAAAATTACGTTTTAAGTTTGATTTATTGATGTTTTTTACTGACACAAAAATATTAAATGCAGATAATATCATATTTATGCGTGAGAAAACAAACACTCTTGGAACATTAATATCGCTCCCATGATAGGTTGTAACTACTGGAACTGTACGTTGCGTATTTGCTAATAAGCCAGACAAACCATAATGAGCATGAATTAATTGAGGCTGAAACTTATGAATTTTTGTTTTTAAAGCATTCTTATGACTGAGATATCCCTTTATACCTTTACTTTTGATTGTAAAAAAGTCACAAATAACCCCAGCTCTATTCAGTGCATCGACCTGATCAACAATAAACGGAGCTATTTTACCAGAGTTTGCACTGCAAACAACAAGTACTTTAAGTTTCGTGTTCTGGTTCATGAATTTTGAATGATTAGATTGATTACACGAGATCCCTCCCAGCTAATTTGAACCAACTCCAAGCTATAATTGCCACAAAAATAAACATCAGCCACCAGTCGAAATACTTTCGTTCTTTCATTTCGATAAGCGAGACACCAAAAGCAGCAAAAATAAGCTCAAAAGGAAGGGCAGGTAAGTGAAATCGTTCCGATTGAGCAAAAGCGCTAAAGGCAATTACCATTAAATAGCCTATTGTAAAAGAGCCTAGCAACAAATAATCGCGCCATTTATCCCTTCGGATTAACCAAAACAACACATAAACTACAAAAAATGCCATGATGTTTTTCACATAATTGGCACCGTGAAGTAATTGTTGATTATCCTGACCTGGCACATACACCATAGTAGGAAAAGGAATTACAAATATTAAAGGTGCAAAAACTGCTGCTCCAGCCATTTTGGCAAATTTATTTCCACCTTCACGCGTCGAACGCCATTCGAGTGAAGCTTCCTGATTGCCACGTCTGCTATTCCACACTTCTTGTATCTCAGTAGCTACTGAACCTCCAATAAAATATCCCACAGTAACAAAAACCCAAATTCCCAAAACAAACTTTTTCTCCATTTTCAAAACCTTATTCGAGGTTAAGAAAACCGCTGTGAATAGAGCAAACATACATGTAGCGGCGAGTACCGTACGAAACATAAATAAAAAACCACCTATTAATAAAATTGGAAATATGGCAATGAACGAAAAATTCTTGCCTCGTAACAGATAATCAGCACGTTCTATAAACCAAACAGTTAGAAAAACCATTTCGGTTTCTTTCACATGGAGTGCAGTATAATATATAAAATTAGGCATTAACATACAAAAAATTCCAGCAGTTCGCCCAATCTTTTCACCAAAATTTCGAGTAGCAACTTTATAAATCAACACACACATCAATGCACTTAATAATGCTTTTGCAACACGTGCCAAAAAAATTGATTTACCCGTTAAAGCATATATAATACTCAAATAGTAAGGATAACCAGCATCCGACAAATCAATACTATCATCCTGTGTTCTAAATTGAGTCAATAAATCAAATTTACCATCCAATAAGCAATCAGCTCCAAATTTTGAAATTTCATCGTAAAAGTGGGCATCAGCAGCACCATACTCGAAAGGTACCCCCGTAAGAAATGTATAAAGAAAATACATAACAGTTACATAAAACACTCGAATAATTAATGCTGTCCATAGAAGTTTTTTAAGGAATCTCTTTTCTGATATTTCTGCCCATTTAATCGTTAAAGTCTTTGAACCATTAAAAAAGCCTACAACAGCTATAATCCCAAACAACCACCATATAAGCGGCATCATATTACTGAAAAAGGCAAGATTAATCAAAAGCAAAACTACCATGTAGTATGCTATTGCCTTAGAAGTAAAATATTTTGTAAGATTATAATTTGTCAAGATAGCTGTATTGTTAAAATATATTGCTCAACAATTTCATTTGAGATATTTTCCCAGTTAAATCTTAATGAATTTTGCATATTTAATTCACTCATCTCATTCCTTAAATTCACGTTTTCAATTAACTTTAAAATATTATTTGAAAACTTCATTATATCTCCAAATTCAGATAATAAACCATTTTTTTTATTTTCAATTATCCAAGGAATACCCCCAACATTTGTAGCAACTATGGGCAATCCTATGGCCATAGCTTCACAAAAAACAATTCCTTGAGACTCTTCTTCTGAATGCAAAACAAAGATACTAGCATTTTTGTATAAATTCAACATCTTTTCAAAAGGTAAATTAGGAAATATCTGAATATTTGATTCGAGATTCAAATCTGAAATATGTTGTAAAAGTGAATTATAATAAGCTCTGTCAGAAACAACACCTGCAATTTTCAATGATACATTAGGAAACTCATTTTTAACAATTCGAAATGAATTTATTAACTGAATATATCCTTTTCGTTGATTCAATGCACCTACAGCTATCAAATTCAATATTTCTTCACGTCTGTTTAAATCGAAATATATAGGATTGATTCCTTGAGGAATAACTTTAATGATTGGTGTTTTAAAAATTTTCAGTTGTTTTTTATAATTTTGAATTTCATTTTCAACATACTGAGTATCAACAATTATTAACTTGCAAATTGACAACAAAAAGAACTCCGTAACACTTTGCAAAATATATTTTGCAAAATTAGTGAAATTTCTTTTCTTTCTAAAGGCATTTGCCTTCTCAATATGCGCCAAACCATGAACAGTAATAATTGTGGCAATATGATTTTTTCTTAGAGAAATAAAAAGACATAATGCAAATAAACTTGTTGTGTGAATATGACAAATATCAGGATTTGATTTCTTTATAACTTGCAGAATATCTTTAATCCTAAAAATTGAAGAATAATTATTATTCCGTTTAGTTGAAAAACGGAAAACTGAAAAATCATTGTATTCCTCCGTAAAATCATTTCTATTTTCGAAATGAGGTATATCAATAACAGTAATATTATGATTTTTACACAATTGTGTTGTCAAACCATAAATTGATGCTTCAACTCCACCTTTTATTACATTAATATCTGTTGGAAAGGTACCTATTTGAATAATCTTCATTTTTTGAGATTTAGTGTAACAATATATTTTTTGAAATTAAACCAAAATCTCACCATTATACGTGGTAAAACACAATAAAATAAGCGATACTTAAAAGCATGATTTTCCCAATGGATTGAATAGAGTATTTTATTAACCTCATTTTTGTTTTTCTGAGCCAAGTAATAAGGTAATAATCCATAAACTGCCAGAACTTCGTACAAATGATTAAAATCAACATTATTGCTCAAAAAGCTATATTCGGCAAACAACATGTGTTCATGAGGCAAATACAATTTTTCATCAACTGCACGATTAGCAATATCCACATCCTGATTATAGTTTGATAGTTGCTTATTCACAAATGCCACTTTGTATTTATTAGCAATGCGAACCCACAAATGGAAATCTTCACCCATTTTTAGTTCAGGTTTAAAGCCGTTAAATTCTTCAAATACAGTTTTTCGAACAATTACCGCACCCGTCCAAAGCGGCATCCACATAGTTTTGGCATAAACTTTAAAATAATCGATATAGCCCTTTTTGAAACTTGCATCTACTGCAATTTTTGCTGGAATAAATTGTCCATTTCGTACTTTAAAATAACTACTTCCATAAATACCTGCTTCGGAAAATTTGTCAATGAGCGCTTTCATTTCTTCCAGAAAAGTTGATTCCCACCAATCGTCGGCATCCAAAAAAGCAATGTATGGATATTTTGCCAGCTTCACACCATCATTACGGGTAGTTGAAACACCTTGATTTGGCTGCTCTACAATTTTTAAATTTAAATACAACTCAGGATTCGTTTCTCGTAACTCGTAACTCGTAACTCGTAACTTTTCCAAACTTTCGTCTTTGCTTCCATCGTCAATCACAATCAGCTCAAACTCCTGAAAGGTTTGGGCTGCCACTGATTGTATAGCTTTTGCAATATACGGCGCTTTGTTGTAAAGAGGAATTATTATACTAAACATGAACTGTTAATTATTTAAAAGCCAATCGATTACATTTATTTTTTGAATCCCTTCTATTACGGACGAATCGAAATCAAGCGTCAGCAAATATTTTGGATAGTTATCTTTTATGTTTCTAAACGACGAAATTTCATGTTCGAAGGTTATTTCGTCATTTACTGTATATGCTACTTGGTAATATTCTCGCATATTATTGGCCTTTTGAACAATAAAATCAACTTCCTTTTCATTGTTTTTGCCAACAAATACTTTCCCTCCACGTCGTAAAAGTTCCAAAAAAACAACATTCTCTAATTTATGTCCTAAATCGGCATCGTATTTATTCGTTTGGGTTATGTTTTTTAAACCCAAATCAACCATGTAATACTTTTCGTTGGTCATCAAGAGCTCTTTTCCTTTTATATCGTAGCGTGGTACTGCATACAGAATATATGATTTAGTGAGGTAACTGATTAGTTTAATTACGGTATTATGCGAAATTTTTTTAACTGAGTTCCTGCTAAGCTGTTCGGCAATATTAGTTGGCGAAACCAACGAACCAACAGAACTAAATAAAAACTCAATAATTCGTTGCAAATTGTTGATGTTCCGTAAATTATGGCGTTGTATAATATCTTTTTCAATAACTGTGTCGTAAATTGATTGTAAATAATCATTTACACGTTCAGGGGCTATTTTTGTAAGATTTACTGCTTCGGGGAAAGTTGAACTGTTGATAAATTGTCGAAATAGACGATCAGTATTTTTTTCGTTGGGAAATGCAAGTGAATATTCAATAAACGAATAAGGATGTAAATTAATGGTTATGTAGCGGCCAGTTAAAAGTGTAGCTAATTCGCTTGATAGCAACAATGCATTAGAACCTGTAATGTAAAGATCGATGTTCTTATTTACATACAAACTATCGACAAGCTTTTCAAAATTTTCAATAAGCTGTACTTCATCTAAAAAAATATAGGTTTTATTTTGCGAATTTATTTGCGATAAAATCTTGTCATAAACAGTTTCCCACTTATCAAAATTGGCATTTTCTCGTTCTTCAAAATTAAAAAAAACAATTCTCTCAGAGCTAGTGCCCGAAGTTATTAATTCACTTCGGAATTCTTGAAGAAGTGTCGATTTTCCGCAACGACGAACGCCCGTAACTACTTTAATAAGATTCGTATCTCGTAGTTGCCTCAATTTTTGTAAATAATTCTCACGTTTAATCATTGAACTTAAATTTTAGCAAAGATATAATTTAATGACGAAAAATGCAAATTAAGGAGATTTTCGTCATTAAGTTAACACAAATGGGGATTCTCATACCAGCTACAGTACCCGCTTAAGCAACCACCACACCCAAAACCCCAACCAATTAACCGAAAACCTTGTTCGCAATGTTCTATCACCTAATTCCAGCATTTTGGTTGCAAACTCCTTCGCCTTGCCAGCATCACCACGTTTGTGTGCCAACCCCAACAACACCCCGTTTACATAAATATCATAGTCTTTTTCAACGTATTGCAAATCATCCGGAAACATGTCGCAGAGATATTTATACATACGTTTTTCGCGTGTAAAGCGGTCAATAGTTTTCTCGTAACTGCGTGGATTGCTGATTGATTCGTGACCATATCGGTATGTTCCTGTAGATACCGGAAGGTATGCAATGCGCGTGTATTTCGAAAATATGACCCAAGTAGGCCAGTCTTCGAGTGTAAAACGCTGGTTAATATAGTCATTAACCGGAATGTATTTGTCAAATAACTCTTTTCGAAACATAACAGTGAGCGTGAGTGCGGGAAACGAACCACCAAAAACAGTTTTTATCAAATTAATTCCTTCGTAAATTGCAGTGCCTGAGTTTGACAAGTATGAGGGTGTTACTTTACTTGTTACAACATGTAGTTTATCATAGTCGGTATAAATAAATCCGCAATCAGGATTTGCATCCAAATAATCCATCTGCATTTGAAGCTTTTTAGTATTCTGCCAATAATCATCGGCAGCGCAGAGTGCTATGAATTTTCCTTTAGCTTCCTTTATACTTAGTACAAAGTTAGCAGCTACTCCGCCATTCGTTGCATGATGCAGCGGACGAACAATTTCGGGATATATTGTACGATATCGTTCGCAAACTTCCAGTGTATTATCAGTGCTGCAATCGTCACCCACAATAATCTCGAACGGAACGTTGCATTGCTGCGCCAAAATACTATCCAGCGTTTGTGGAAGGGTGTCGGCTTGATTATAGGAAGTGACAATTATGGAGATCATTTTTTGCATTTTAAGATGCCTATTAATTTTAAAATTGGTTTTATAAAGATTACTAATAATCTACTAATTATTGGATGTTCTACTATGAATCTATTAACTGGATTAAAATACGATTTGTAATATTCAATTTGATTTATGTTTTGCTGAATAAGTTCAAAAAAATTATTTGTTTCAATAATTTCAGATTTCAATAAGCCTTTTGTAAATTGATTGATTCTCCAAATACCTCCATACAGTAATTGTTTAGATACCTTGGGATTGTTTGTGTGTTTTTTTGAAATATCAATAAGTTCAATGCCACAAGATATACATGTATGGTATGAATAAATAGCTTTGAAATTTAGATAAGATTTTTGCATAGTGGATAAATCATTAATTCTGTAACAGTATTCTGAATCAGATATGATTTTTACTCTCTCGGCTTTCAACATTGAATCAATTGCAAATGCATAATCTTCAAAAATTACTCTGTTCTCTGGAAATAAAAAATTATTTTCAACAATAAACTCTCTCTTATATAGTCGCGACCAAATTGTGTATGGATGTGAATTTAAACCCATATCTTGAATGTAGTCTATACCCGTTATTATTGTTGGAAAATTTCCAAAAAAATGTGACCGTATAAAAATTCCCTTTTCATTTACTTCATCAAAACAAAATTGAAGAATTTCTAATCTGTTATCTTCAGCTAAGTTTAAAAGCTTATTGATTGAATCTTTTTTTATGTAGTCATCTTGATCGATAAACCAAATATATTTACCTTTTGCATTTTGAATACCTGTATTTCTTGCTCCACCTTGTTTCTTATTTGAATTGTGATTTATTATTACAATATTGTTATATTGCTTCTCAATTATTTTAAGCGTATCAATACTATCGTCTGTCGAACAATCATTTATAATTATTATTTCAAAATTAACACATTCAACTATTTGATTACAAATGCTTTCAACACATTCTTTTATATATTTTTTTCCATTGTAAAATGGAATAATGAAGGATATATCAATTGAATTAATTATTTTACTCATAAATGATTATAGTCTAAAAAAGCATAAAGAAAATGATTTATTTCAATGTTTTAATAATTCTAGCAGGAATACCACCTACTACAGAGTTGATTGGAACATCTTTTGTGACAACAGCATTTGCTCCAATTATACTATTCATTCCAATATTGACACCCGCTAAAATACAAACACCTTCACCTATCCATACATTGTCTTCAATTATAATTGGACCTTTTGAAACCAAAGGTCTATTGAAAGGAATTAAATTATTATAGGTTCCATTTGTATCACCATGTAAATGATCTGAAATAAAAACATTACTTGCAATTAATACATTATTCCCAATATGAATTTTATTTATTGATCCAATATGACAATTTGACTCCATAGATACATAATCTCCAATTACAATTATTGGATTATAAATATTACCTGCATGTTCAGTTATTGCATCTAGACGTAAATGATGACCTGAATGAAAATTTTTTCCAATTGATATATTTTGTGGATTAGTAACTGTGCATGGATAGTTAATAAAGGAAACACTACCTATTGACTGAAAACTTTGCCGGATCCTTCTTATTTCATTTTCATGTACTGCATTTATATAAGATTTAATAATTTTCAACAAGTATTTGTTGAATAAAAGTTTTCTTAGAAACGTTAATTTACCTAATTTCATTTTTGATTGTTTTTTTTACCAATTGCTGTTGCAAATCTCAACAAGTATTTGTTGAAAATGAGTTTATTTATTCCTGAATATATTTTATTTGACATTTATCAATATTTTTGAAAGCAAACGGATTAACAATGTTTTAAATCCATGTTTCTGGTTCTTATTGTTGCTGAATAAAATGGAAATTGTTTGTCTAAAATGGATTATGAATTTCCAAAAGCACTATAATATTATTTTGAAGTTTCGTTAGCTAATTCTAAATAATATTTTTGATTTTCAACAATATCCATTTCAATATCTTTTATGTTAAGATGATTTTTGTAGTTGTTTCGATTATTTTTTTTATTATTTTCTTTAAAATTCGTTTATTTTTATACATTATTACTTTAATTCTGAACTTGATTACATCAGTAATACTAAAAAATTCAAGTAAGTAATTATTTGCCCCATTAGTTTTAAATGTCAAACTTTTATCAAAAAGAATATTGCAATACCATGGAAATATAAACCCATTAAGAAGTTTATGTTTTTCAGATTTGAAAACGCTTTTGGATAGTTGATTTGTTTTGACATAATTATTCAACAATGTTAAATAATTTCGAACAAACACCTCAAATAAATTATAACCACCTTTTTGTTTTGGATTAACTGGTTCAAATATAACCATATTAATAATAGATACATGTTTCTTGATAGAAATTAATCTTAATAATATATCTACTTGAACTAATTGAAGCTTTGCATTTTTATTGAAATCGTCAATTGAATCAAAATCGGTTTTCCATAAACCAAAACTTCCAATCCATGTAATATAATATGAAGCATTATGAACAAATGAGTCTAAATTATGAACTTGAATATGAACAATATCACTTATACTTCCATTAGAAAAAAAGAGTATATCCTTTCTTTTGAAATTTAGTTTAATTGACTCAATAATAACATCTAAAGTGTTTTCTTTATGAACCAATGTATCATTATTAAGTTTAAGAAATGCACCTCTACCATGAGATAAGACTTTTTCAAAATTTCTATCAAAAATATTTACTTCATTTCTAAAATACCTGATTTTATCAGGAAACACTTCTAAATATTTCTTTACTATTTGTGGGGTAACATCAGAGGAACAATTATCTGATATAACTATTTCAACATCGAATGTATTTATAAATCTATCTTGTACTACAATCGAGTTTAAAGTATTATTCAAATACTCTGCTCGATTATATGTCGGGATACAAATTGAAAGTAACATAAATATAATTTAATTATTTTAAATTTCCTCCCCTTCCATTTCTGTTATCGGATTACCAAACAGCATTTTAGGATACACATTGGTGTGTATATCTACTGTAACTTCCAACAAATATGGTTCATTGGGATTTTCCCAAAGTTTTGCTAGACCTTCGGCAATTTGTGCTTCATCATCTATTTTCATGCTCAGAATACCATATGCATTAGCCACAGCCACAAAGTTTGGTGCTGAGTACCCCCAAACGGTTGATGCATAATTACTTTCGAAATAACTATCCTGAAACTGGCGAATCATTCCTAGGCAATGATTATTGATTATAACTATTTTAATGGGTAAATTATTTCGTCGAATTGTTTGCAATTCCTGTATGTTAATTTGAAAGCCTCCATCACCCGAAATAGCAACCACAGGTATTTTATTCAACGCATAACAGGCTCCAATAGCCGCTGGTAACGAATATCCCATTGCACCCATTCCACCTGAAGTCAAAAAAAGTTGATTTTCAGTCAATTCTACTGACTGAGACACCCACATCTGATTACTACCAACATCGGATGAAAATGCTTTGGCCATTTTTGACAACTTTGATAAAGAATGAATAAATTTATTAGGATTAATACCTTTAATGTTTGATAACTCAGCCGTATCCGGTCGCTCTTGTTTTTTTTCGCTAATTTCGTTATACCAGTTGGTATAATCAATGGTTCTCAAATTAGTAGCTAAAAGTTCTACCAAAAAAACTCCTAAATCAGATTGTAAGACTGAACAATCAGTAATACGATTTTTTAATTCGCCTTTATCGATGTCTATATGAAAAATTTTCTTTCGTTCGCTGAATGATGTCACATCAGCTCCGGTTTGACGCAAATCTAATCGACTACCCAACACCAATAACAAATCGCAAGTACCCAACGCATAATTAGCCCAACGGTTTCCGTACGAACCGATAAAACCAACTCTATTGGGGTGATTATACGGTATAATATCTAATCCATTAAGTGAAGTTACTAGTGGAATATTGGTTTTTTCTAAAAATTGGATAAGTTCATTTATTGCACCGGCAGTTCTCACGCCTCTTCCGGCTAGTATTAAAGGTCGTTTGCTTTTTGATAATACTTCGTTGAATTCAGCAATGAAATTTGTTTGTAAATCATCTGAAAACTGGTTTGCTTCTGACAAGTCATAAGCTAAAAATTCGTCACACTCAGCATGTTGCAAATTCATCGGAATATCAATCAAAACCGGCCCTGGCCTACCTTCCATTGCTATTTTGAATGCTTGTTGCAACACGGTAGGAATTTCGTTTGCCGATTTTATAGCATAAGCAGCTTTAGTAATTGGTTTCACAATAGACACAATGTCGGTTTCCTGAAAACCAAGTTGTCTGATTGGTCTATCGCCTTTTAGTTCGTTGAGATTTACCTGTCCGGTAATAAAAATTGCCGGAACGGAGTCAAAATAGCAATTCCCAATTCCTGTTATTAAATTTGTAGCTCCCGGTCCGCTGGTTGCCAATGCAACACCTGGTATGTTTTTCACACGAGCATAGGCATCTGCAGCCATTGCCGCTGCTTGCTCATGATGCACACTCACAATTGTAATGCCACCTTCGCGATATAACTCATCGATTATACGTGTAATCATACCACCTTGCAATTCAAAAACAGTATCAATGTTTTTAGATTTCAGAAAACGTGCTATGTAAGTAACTACTTTCATTTAATTTATGAATAACTTAAGATTGTACGTTGAAAACCATCTTTAACATCTACTTTTGGGAACCAACCAAGCGCCTCAATTTTATGTGTATCTGGTAAAAAACGATTAACTGTTGAAGGCAAATAGTTTAATCTTGAGAAAGCAGAATTCATTTCAACATTAAGCGATTTTTCGGGAAAAATACTGATTAATATATCTGCTAATTCTTTCACACTATACTCCTGATAAGGATTACCAACATTATAAGCCTCACCAATTTCACCTTTCAAAATAACATAAAAATAACCAATAATTGCATCTTTCAAATAACAGTATGCACGCCTAGCTGAACCATCACTCTTAATTTGAAGATTTTGGTTATTGAGAATATTGAAAACAAAATCAGAAAATATTCTACCATCATCTATCAGCATTCCTGGACCGTAAGTATGAAATGGTCTAATGATTTTTACTGGAACATTAAATTGCGAAAACCATGAAGAGCAAATATTTTCTCCCATTCTTTTACTTTCAGCATAACATGATCGGATATTCATTGGGTCTAACGATCCATAATCCGTTTCTTTTATTGCATCAGAATTATTCAAATTACCGTATATTTCTGCTGAACTAAAAAATATAAAATCTTGAACTTTCTTCTCTTTAGCTAATTTTAGAAGATTTGTAGTACCTATTACATTAGGGGTTAAAGTTCCAACTGGATCAACTCCATAGTATTTTGGACTAGCCTGACTTGCTGCATGAATTATTATGTCAATACTTTCAGAACACACAATTGGATCACTTACATCTTGTACAATAAATGATATGTTTTTTTGATTATGGTAATCTTTAAATCTTGTTGCTGCTTTAAGTTTGTCTCTAACTAAAGCCAACACATGTGTATTATGAATAACTTTCAACTTTATGAGCATCAAAATAGTTTCTACTATATATGATGCGAGAATACCATTAGCACCAGTAATTAATACATTTTTATTTGAGAACTGACTCCAGTCTAGGTCTTCACGACATATATCAAGCAAATCATTATTTATTACAACATTCATAGAAAAACGATTTTATAAAGATAATAAACAATTTATTCCCAATCATCTGTTAGAACATTACTTTCGGACACTCCATTTTTGAGTAAAGATTGCCTAAAAGATTTAATCATTATCGGTGGCCCTGAAATAAAATAACTTGCATCCACACCATTTTCGGAGAATATTTTATCAATATCAATGACATCGTTATATACGAATTGTATTGTTAAAGTTGAATTACAGACATTATTAAGTTCGCTTTGGTACAAATTAAATTTCTCAGAACGAAACCCGAGATAAATCTGAGGATTATCATACGAACGAAATGATTCATCTGTAAATAATGATAAAAACGGTGTTACTCCTGTACCACCAGCTATAAATACCGTTTTAGCTTTATTGTGCTCTTGTTCAAACAATTCGCCGTAAGGTAGTTTTAACCACACTTGGCTACCTACACTTAAGTATTGTTCCATATAACGTGTAAATTCACCTTTTACAGCATAGGTAATTTTGGCGTTCTCTTCGTTTGGCGACGATTGTAGGCTAAAACATCTTGAATCAGGCCATTGGCCTGAACCATCATATTCGTTATCAATGGCCAAATGCAAAAACTGACCAGGTGAATACTTGAATCCTTTTTCAGAAGCAAAAGTCATGGTGTATACCCCTTCTATCTTGTTTTCGATGCTTAAAACTGTAGCTTTCTGTTTCTTAACGATAGCCATATAAATTCGTATTAATTTGTGTAATTTGAAACAAACTCCGTGAGTATCTCTGCTTCGTACACAAACATTTCATCCGTCAATCCCTGATATGTACCTAAGAAAAAGGTGTTGTTCATTATCCTATCAGTTACATCCAGATTTTCAGCTATGCGCCAATTTTTGTTTACAAAAGCAGGTTGTTTGGTCATATTTCCAGCAAAAAGATTGCGAGTTTCTATCAATTTAGTGCTGAAATGGCGCGTAATTTCATCACGCGTAAATGGTGCATCATCGTTTACGGTAACAATAAATGCAAACCATGCCGGGTCCGACTTTTCGGTGGCAGTTGGTAAACTAAAATATTGTGGATATTTCTCAAAAATGGCATAATGTTTTTTGAAATTTGCTTTTCGCTTTTCACAGAAATCAGCTAATTTATCCATTTGCGCCGAACCTATAGCAGCTTGTATGTCTGTCATTTTTAGATTATAGCCGATTTCGGAATACACGTACTTATGATCGTAGCCAAAAGGAAGTTTTCCAAACTGTTGCGAGAATCGTTTTCCACAGGTATTGTTTTCGCCTCCCATGCAATAGCAATCGCGGCCCCAATCGCGAAAAGCACGGACTAATTGAGCTAGTTTGGGATCGTTGGTAATTATTGCGCCACCTTCGCCAGTGGTTATATGATGAGCCGGGTAAAACGAAATGGTTGATAAATGTCCAAAAGTGCCCGTGTATTTACCATTGTATTTACTACCAAAGGCATCGCAATTATCTTCTATTACCCACAAATTATATTTATTGGCCAATGCCATAATAGCATCAATATTAAACGGATTACCCAGCGTATGTGCTATAAAAATACAACGTGTTTTTTCAGTTATAGCATTTTCGGCTTGTTCAATGTCTATATTATAAGTATTTATATCCACATCCACAAAAACCGGCACTAAACCATACTGTATTATTGGTGTTACTGTAGCCGGAAAGCCAGCAGCTACCGAAATAACTTCGTCGCCAGGTTTCAAACGTTTTTCACCTAATTTTTCGGAAGTTAATGCCGAAAAAGCTAATAAATTGGCCGAAGAACCCGAATTAGTTAACAACACATTTTCAACGCCTAAAAAATCGGCAATTTTCTCAGCAAATTCTTCCGAAAACCTACCTTCGGTCAACCAAAAATCGAGTGATGCTTCCACTGCATTCACAATTTCTTGCTCGTTGAACACTCGTCCAGCATAGTTTACACGTGATTTGCCCGAAGTGAAAGGTTGGGGCGCAAATTTTACTTTGTAATATTCTTTTGTTTTTTCAATTATTTCTTGTCGTAATTGTTCGTGCTCAGACATAAATTTTAAAAATTATAAATTATAATGAAAAGGAGTTCAAATAGAATGAAAAAAATGTCATTTTTATTTGCAACCCGATTATTTTATATGAGTATCACCACTTAATCCACGGTGCTTTATTATTGTCAATCATTTCTTCCAACTGCGATTTGTCGCGTTGTGTATCCATTGGTTTCCAAAAACCTTCGTGTTTATAGGTATAAAGTTGACCATAATTTGCCAAGTTTTCGAGCGGTTCGCGTTCAAAAATTACATTATCGCCCATTGGTATATAATCGAACACTTCGGGCTGGCAGACAAAATAGCCAGCATTTACCCATGCTCCATCGCCTTTAGGCTTTTCTTGAAACGAAAGAACTTTGTCATTATCAAGTAATAACGAACCAAACCTCCCTTCAGGCTGAACTGAAGTCATAGTGATAGCTTTACCATGTTTTTTGTGAAAAGCAATGAGCTCGTCAATATTAATATCGGCTACACCATCACCATAAGTCAACATAAAAGGCTCATTACCTACATAATCCTTTACTTTCTTTATTCGGCCTCCGGTCATAGTATCTAATCCGGTATCTACCAATGTAACCTTCCAAGGCTCTGCATAGTTCACGTGATGCGTAATTTCGTTGGTTTTCATATCAATAGTCATATCCGAATTATGACTGTAATAATTGGCAAAATACTCCTTTATCATATAACCCTTATAACCACAAAGTATGATAAACTCATGAAAACCATAGTGTGAATATATTTTCATAATATGCCATAATACGGGTTTCCCTCCAATTTCGACCATCGGCTTGGGTTTGAGAGTAGTTTCCTCTGATAAACGGGAACCTAATCCTCCTGCTAATATTAATACCTTCATAATACTATTTTACATAAATTTAATGTACACTAAAAACATATTCTTTTAAACGTGTTTCAATATCAAAATGAATTGGTTGACCTATGATTTCACTTAGTTTATCAACAGAACATTTTAAATCCATTATCTCTTTTTCGCGATATGGTAAAGCCCCATAATTTACAATAGAAGTTGAATTTAACTCCGTTTTACAAATTTCGATAATGCTTTTGAGTGAAATGCTTTTACCACTACTAATATTGACAATTTCGCCAATACATTTTTTGTAATTATCGATCAAACAATCTAAAGCCCACGAAAAATCAGAAACAAATATAAAATCGCGCTTTTGCTCACATGGAGAAACATTTAAAGGTAAATTATGTTTTAGTTGACCTATAATATAGGGTATAAATTTATCTTTACTTTGAAATGTTCCAAATAAATTTCCAGGTCGAACTACCATAATCGGGAAATTATAATTCTGATTAAGCATCAAAGCTGTATTTGTTGTCAATTGTTTAATCAGTCCATACGGAGAATGAGGATTTTCACGCATAGTTTCTACAAATGGAGAATTTTCTGATCCATATTCCTCTGAGCTACCAAATTGCATCAGTATTTTCAGCTTTGAACATGTTTTAAATCGGTTATACAAGTTCAATAAAATCTTAAAATTTGACGATATTAATCCATCAAATAATGATAAGTCTCTCTCAGCAGTAACTATTGATGCCAAATTAATTATAAATTCCGGTGATTCTAAATGTTCAGGTATTTGCTCATTTACTAAATCTATTTTGTATCTATCTATTTCGGGAGTTTGATCGAAAAATTTTTCATCGATAAATTTATCAAATACAACAATTCGGTACTTGCTTTTTAAATGTAATACCAAATTCTTGCCAATAAAACCACTACCGCCAATCAGAAATATAGTTTCCATGTATTTCAACTTAAATATTTTTTAATTTGCTCTACACATAAAGCATAAACATCCTGATTACGATATTTTAAATACCAATCTACTGTTAATTGTATTGTTTGATCAATATTGAGTCTTGGCTCCCAACCCAAATTAATTTTTGCTTTAGCAATATCCAACATTAATAAATTGGCTTCGTGTAAGGCATTAGGATTAGATAAATCACGTAATTCGCCACTTCCATAATCTCGAATAACTCTGGTGGCTACATCCCACACTGTAGCTATGGATTCGGCATGAGGTCCAAAATTCCAACCTTCGCAATACTTTGATGGTTCCTGCCACATTTTAGCAGCCAATAACAAATAACCACTCAATGGCTCCAATACATGTTGCCACGGTCGTATAGCTTTGGGGCTTCTAATATCAATCGATTTTCCTGCTTCTAAAGCTTTAATACAATCTGGAATAATGCGATCTAAAGCCCAATCGCCACCACCAATAACGTTTCCGGCACGCACACTGGCTATTGCCTTTCCATGCTTCTCAAATTGTAATGGATTAAAAAACGAACGGCGCCATGAAGCAATTGCTATTTCGGTTGCTCCTTTGGATGAAGAATATGGATCGTATCCACCCATTGGTTCATTTTCGCGATAACCCCATATTTGTTCCTTATTTTCGTAACATTTATCGGTAGTTATCATAATTCCAATTTTCACACTTTCGGTTGCACGTATAGCTTCAAGAACATTAATAGTGCCCATCACATTGGTTTGATACGTTTCAACAGGAATATCATAACTAAGGCGTACAAGTGGCTGAGCAGCTAAATGAAATACAATTTCCGGCTTATATTGTGCGAATACCGATTTTAGAAGTTCTCCATCACAAATATCACCTCTTAAATCAGTAAGTTTAGCGTCCAATCCAGCTAAAACAAAGTTATCACGCTCGGTATATGGATCTTTTGAAAAACCAATAACTTCAGCGCCCATTTCGTTCAACCAAATGGATAACCAAGAGCCTTTAAAACCGGTATGTCCGGTAATAAACACACGTTTACCTTTATAAAAATTCACAAAATCATCGTTTTGCATAATGAAAATCTTTTTTCTTAATCAGTTGCAAATATACTGCTTTAAAATTGTATTTTTTACTTCCAACTCCAATATTTAATATTCCATTTATCAATTTTAAAGTACAAACGCTCAACAAACCAAACAATTTTAAAAATTGCGGGATGCTTTTTAAGGCGTTCCATCTGCTCAATATCAAAGGAGTATGCATCGTAATCCCGCAAGATTGACTTTGGAACTAATTCTTCCAACACCTTTCGTCGTTCGGCCTTATCTAACTCCAAATTAGTACTACTTATACCTGTGGCATCGAAATAAGTCACATAAGTATCAGTAAATTGTACATTGGCATTGTTTAAACCCGCCACTTGCAAATACCATTTCCAATCGGAAACAATACGAAGCGATTCGTCGTACAACCCGTATGTATCAAACAAAGCCCGACGAATATAAGCCGATGTATGTTCGATAGTGCCCCGATAAAATGTATACAACGAAACTGGTTTCTTATCGTTTGTTTTATAACGAACTTTCCCATCAGGGCGTATTGCAATTACATTTCCAACCAAAACATCTATAGTCCCTTCAAAATCTATATTCGAAACTCGTAACTCAAAATCCTTAAGTTCTTCCAGCATTTTTTCAACCACCTGCTCATCAACCAGCCAATCGCCGGAATTCAGAAAATGAATATAATCGCCTTTGGCCATCTGAATGCCTTTGTTCATTGCATTGTAAATGCCTGAGTCAGGCTCAGATATAAAGTTCAAAGTTTGAAAGTTTGAAAGTTTGAAAGTTTGAAGAAATTCAACACTTCCATCGGTACTGGCACCATCCACAATAATGTATTCAAAATCAGTTGATGTTTGGTTCACAACGCTTTCAACGGTTTTTTGCAAACCTGTGGCGTTGTTGTAGTTTATGGTAATAATGGTCAGTCGCATTTCGTAATGTTTAATTTTAAAATTATTTTCCTAACGAAGCCAACGAAATTACATTTATTCCGTCGGGTCGTCGATAGCACATTCCTGTTCCGGTAATAATATTTAGCGATTTAGGTGCATTCATTTTGGACGTGTCAATATTTGATGCAAACTTTTTGAGATTTTCGGCTGCCTCGTCTGTATATCCTACTCCAAGCTTTATTTCAAATGCAGCAAAGTCGCCATTTCGTTTTTGTACAATAGCATCCACTTCCAGTCCGTACGAGTCGTTGTAATGAAACACAGTAGCATCATTCACTTTGGCATAGACGTTCAATTCGTGAATGGCCAATGACTCAAACAGAAATCCGGTGTATTTCATGTCTTTCAGTAGCGCATCTTTATTCAATCCCAATGCAGCTGCGGCAAGCGATGGGTCGCATAAATGTCTTTTGGGCGATTTTCGCAGCGATGCCGCTGAGCGAATATGCGGGTCGAAAGCCGGTTGTTCGTACAAAATCATTAATCGCAACAGAGCATTTAAGTAATCCGAAAGCGTATTACGCGACAATTCGTTTTTGTCACGTATTTTTATGTCTTTTTCCAATGTGCTGTTATCTACTAATGTGGCTGTGTTTCGGGCAATCGAGCGAAGCAAACTTCTTACTTTTTGCGGATCACGTTTCACGCTTTCAATTCGGTGCATATCCACTTCACAAAGCAAATCTACATAGCCACGGTTCAATTTAAGTGCGTTTTTTTCGCTTTCGTTTAGCAAAGCAGGCCAGCCGCCTATCAGCATTTTTTCGAGAATAAAATCGAGTGAAACACCTTCGGCATAATATTCGGGAAAAACACCATTTAGCAAATCCGACATTTTAATTGCTCCTGTGGAATGGCCTAACTCCTGCCAGGTCATGGTGTCCATTTGTATTACCGTAAAACGTCCTGAACCGCTGTGGAGCTTAATGATGTCGGTAGGGTTGGCCGATCCGGTCAGAATAAACTGTCCCTTAGCATTGCGGTCGTCCACTTCGTGACGAACATAATTCCAAATTTCGGGCTGTTCCTGCCATTCGTCAATTAATCGGGGTGTGTCGCCCAGCAATAACAGTTTCGGATTGGTAGCCATTAGAATGGATACTTGCTTGTCTCTATCCATTTCCAATACACTCTTCGAAAACTGCTTGGCTGTAGCTGTTTTTCCGCACGATTTTGGGCCCTTTAAAAGCACTGCACCCGAAGCGTTTATTAGTTCTGATAGCTCTCCCTCTATTGCTCTGTTTAAGTAGCTCATATCTAATTATATAATTTATCGCAAAGATATGTTTATTTTTTGTATTGTGCAAATATAAGGATTTTCATTGTGCAGATTTTAGGAATTTTGTTGTGCAGATTTTAGCTATTTTATTGTGCGAAAATTAGGCTATTTTTCAGACTGAAAATACACTCTGCTTTAAACACAACTTCCGACTTTGGCGCGATTTTACTTCCGAGTTTGGCAAAAAATGAAAAGAAATGATTGGTGATTGAAACAATTAAATCAGTGCGTTATGTAGCTTTTAAATATTGCTTTTGCAATTGAATAATAATTAGAGAATAAAAATTTAACTAATTGAAAATAGTTTATTGAAGGAACTTTAGTTGCTTTTTTAATCCTACCAAAAATATCCGGTGTAAAGTTTTTAATATCAATACTTTTATCAAAATAAGAAAAACAATTCTGTACAACTTCAGGCTTCGCCAATAAATCTAAATTTTGTAAATCCTGTTGCTTTTTCAACACCAACCCTATATTTTCAGCAGTAACAATTTCGTCCCACATATTCATATTTTCAATTACAACCGGGATACCATATTGCAGAAAGGTAGTTGTTTTGCCTGACGACATACCAATATAGGTAATATTATCGCCTGTAAAGGGAGAATCGAAAGAGGCTTTATACGAACAAAATCCGGCATCGGCCCCACTTAGCAGAATTCCCATATCGTCAATATTCTCTATAGGTGTATCCAATGAAAAGTAAATTTTGTCAGCATTGAAGTTCTCGGGTAATTTACCATCGTATTTATAGCGGCTATGAACTACAATAACCCAATTTTCGGGCATGTAAGTTGCAAATTGGGTCATTCTGTTAATTTGCAATTCGTCCATCCAACCCATATACAGCAAAACTTTCTTTTCATCAGGTATTTGTAGTTTATCGTGGAAATATTTTATTTTTTCAAGAGGTCGAAATCCAGTTCCTGCAACAGGCATTAACAATATCTTTTCTGACTGGATTTGATATTCTTTGGCAAGAATTGATTTTCGAACTTCATCTTGTACAATGGCAAATTGAATATCTCGGCAAGCTTTTTTCGATTGACGTTTGTGTTTTAAATCAGTAATATTGTTGAGCTTAATAAGCTCATTATCAAAGAAAATCTCGTAGCTCAAAAAACTATAATTAATGTTCAAAACTTTAGCCATACGAGCTGCCTCAATAATCCCTTGGTCGATACCAATAATATGGCAGAAGTATAGTTTTATAAGCTGTAATTTCTTCTTAAGGTTTTCTGCTCTATCGAGCCCGTAATATTCCATACAAGCACCTGGAAACAATTCACCCTGATAAATACCCGAGCGATACAGTGAGAAAATAACGACATTATAACCCTCCTTAACCAACTCTTTTGTAATAGCGTACAGGTTGGGATTGTTTTTGATATTCCCTTCGGGGTGGATTATGAGGAGATTTGCAGACATTTAAAAATAAATATTAATCAAAATTCAGCAATTATATCACAAATCCCCTTAATTTCTTCTACACCCAAATTACTTGCCGATGGCAAATACAACCCATTCTGAGTTAACCAGTCCGATACAGGATATAAACCTGAACAATCACAACCATAATCGATTAAAGAATTTTGATTGTGCATACCGTTGAATAACAGACGCGTATCTATTCCATTAGCTTTTAAATGAACAATCAACTCATCTTTAGTATGTCCGTATTTTGCAGGGTCAATAACAATAGCATTCATCCAACTTACGTTCAGGTAATCGGGATGTAAAGGTTGAAATCTTATTCCGGGTATATCTTTCAGAAATTCCCTGTAAAGTGCGTTATTTTTTATGCGGAGTTCTTTGTAAACATCGGCTTTCTCAACTTGAGCTAAACCAATGGCAGCAATTAAATTGCTCATGCGGTAGTTAAAACCAATTTCATCGTGGGTATAATTTCGGTTTCCGTCCATAGGAAAACACAAGTTTTTATGATAGCGAGCTTTGTTGTAAATATTTTCATCATTAGTTACCACCATACCACCTTCGCCAGTAGTAATATTTTTATTAGCAAAAAAACTAAATGCCGCAATATCTGAGAATGAACCAGCCTTGCGAGTTTTATATTCAGCACCATGCGCCTCAGCAGCATCTTCAAGAATATATAGATTGTGTTTCTTGGCAATGAATGTGATTGCATCCATATCGCACATCAGTCCGAAAATATGAACCGGCATTATGGCTTTGGTACGTGGCGTAATTTTTTCCTCAATTTTAGTAACATCAATATTCCATGTTTCTTTATCGGCATCCACAAAAACAGGTGTTGCGCCCGTGTAAGCCACTGCAAAAGCCGAAGCTATCATCGTAAAAGTGGGAATAATTACCTCATCGCCTTTGCCTATACCAAGCGCTACAAGTGCCAGATGCAACGCTACTGTACCGTTACAAACAGCCACGCCGTATTTACAGTCGCAATAGGAAGCAAATTGTTTTTCAAACTCAGTTACATATTTACCTGCCGACGAAATCCAACCAGTTTCTACGGCATCAGTTACATATTTTAGTTCGTTGCCATCCAAAAATGGTTCGCAAACGGGAATAAACTTACTCATTAATATATTATTTGCCCCTAACCCCTAAAGGTGAAAAAGAGTTTGATTAATTGAAATATTGTTATTTAAATACAATTTCGTTATCTGTAATAGCATCGAAGCGGACTTTATCCAATTCGCCACAAAATGGACCTTGTTTTACTTCAATCATTTCCGATTGTTCCAACATTTTAAAACCATGGCCGCCATGAGCCAATAAAATGACATCGCCGGTTGAGATAATTCTACTTTCGAGATATTTCTTATCGTCATCATAAAAATCGACACGCACTTTTCCGCTTTTTACATACAAAACTTCCTGAGTAAGTTCCACTTTGCGTTCTACTACATTGTGTACATGTGGAGGAATTACATAATCCACAGGGCGATTCATATAGCCCAATTGTTGAGAAAAACTATCGGGTGTAAAAAACGAAATCCCTTCTTTATAATAATTGGCATGTATGATAATTGCCAATACTTTGTCGTTGTGATTGATTTGTTCGAGCATAATTACTTGTTTAATTTACAGTTTTGGCAATTCGTAATCCATATAATCAGGTTTCAGAACCCAATCGCGCACTTTAGGGTTTGTATTGAAATGATGTTGATGATAGGCATAACCTTCGGAATATTTTTGATAAAAAAGATTCCGTAATTGTGATATTTCATCATCGTGTTTGTCTTTAGCATTGGGTTTAAAAAGTTCCTGATATTGCTTTTTAACTAAGCGCTTCAATTTTTTTGATATTGGCACTTTTCTTGAGTCAGAATCTTGCTTTTTATATAATCCATACTGATAACGAAGTGATGTATAGGAGTCGGCTATACCTTGATAAAAATATCGCTTTTGGAAATATGTAGATGTTAATCTAAATTCAGGAACAATATGGTAAAGCAATACATCATAATGATAAAGCGACTTCATACCCATCTCATTTGCTTTAATAGAAATTCCTGTTTCACCATCTCCTTGTAAAAATTGGATTCGTTGAGGAACAATATCAGGATGAAAGCCTCTTAATTTTTCATACGCTGTTTTTCTGATAACGAAATTTAATCCCCACACCCAAATTGCATCAATTTCAACAATTTGTTGACCTAGATCTAATAAACTAAGCTCGCCACATTGTTGGCCACCATAAGGAGTTTTTTGCCAAAAATAATCAAGCCAACTTGGAGGATATGATTCATATTTTGGTAAGTTTGGCCCCGTAAGTAAATCCACATCAGGTCTTTGATTTAGAATTCGAATTATTGAATCAGCCCAAGAAGGTGAAAGATCACAATCATCGTCCAGAAATGCTAAAATCAGACCTTTGGCATTTTCAGCTCCAAAATGACGACCCGACATTAATCCAGGCACGGGTTCATAAAGGTATTTTACATTTATATCTGAATGTAGTTCAATAAAGTCTAAACAATTTTGTTTCGTATTATCGGTTGAACCATTATCAACGAGTATTAACTCAAAAAGTTGTTTGTCAATCAATAATCGAGTAATAGAATCGAGCACCTGTATCAGATTTTTGCCTCTGTTACAGGTTGGGATTATAATCGAAAGTTGAATTTCAGGCACTTTCATATCAAATTTGTAAATAAAATCATTTTAAATAAAATTTTGATCCTTCAACCAAATTTCAGTTGAATTCATGCCTTCAGATACCGAAATACGAGGTTTATAAGCTAATAGTTTTTCTGATTTTTTAATTGAAATAAAACCATCGAAACTATAAAAGCTCATTTCAACAGCATCCATTTCGGGTAAAATCTTTTGAATTTTCTTTAATGGCATTTTTAATAACTTGCGAGGTGCTTTACAAAACCATTTTGCTAATTGCGGGTTGCTTTGTTCTAATTTATCATTGCGCAATGTAATTGGAGCAATCATCTTCTGTAAAGTTTGTTTTGCAAACTTAAGTATCTTTCTGTCTAATCCATCAATGGTTGGGATGCTTTTAAAAGTCACAATCTTAGTGTTTAACATATCCGCATAAAACGCAAAAAAATCTTTCCATTTAATCTGCTCTCCATCCGTTGCTATAAATGCTTCACCAATTGCTTTTGGGTGATGGGCACATAACAAACATAAATCAACTACATTATCTACATAAACAGCATTACAATCGTGTTCACCATTATCTACCAAATAAAAAAGATTCTTTTTCATTTGTTGAACATAATCTATTGAATAGTATTGCGAAAGTGGACCCCACACATAAGTTGGTCGAACCACAGAGCCAGCAAGACTATATTCATTGATGAGTTGCCAGAAAATTTTTTCGGCTTCAATTTTAGCATCGGCATAAGCATCGCCATAACTTTCAAAAGGAGAACTTTCATCCATACCGTCAAAGATTATATCGCCATGCACCACCACACTACTTAAATAAACAATGCGTTGAACTTTGTGTTTTTTACAAGCATTTAAAACATTACGCGTTCCTTCCACATTTATTTTCATTGCCTGCTCACGAGTACCACCAATACCAACACAATGAAAAACGATTTCGCATCCTTCAACAGCTTTTTCAACTTCGTCGTAATTGGTAATATCAGCTTTGGTTAACTCTACTCCAAGCCGACTTACCCATGCAGCCTTAGGCCAACTATGTACCATCACACGCACGTCTGCCTTTTCATCCAGATACAATCGTTCTGCTAATCGGCTCCCAATAAAACCAGTTCCACCAGTTACTAATATTTTTTTATTTTCGAACATAGTCATTTCTAATTAAAATCGTATTCCCGGAATTCCTGCTACTGTTGGTAAAGCACGTTCAGCTTTTTGTTTGTAGCAATTCTCAATTGTTTCAACCACTAGAATTCCATCTTCAATGGAACAAAAAAGTGTTTGATTGTTCTGAATAGCATCAATAAAACATTGTGTTTGATATTCTCCGATTTTAGTCCAGTCCAATTGTGCTATACCGCCCCTTTCGTCAATACTTAATTCACGTTCAACACCATTTTCGATAATTTTATTCATATCAAAAATATCTAAAACTATTGTATTGTTATTCCCACTAATTATTATTGTATTACTCAATTCACAAGTACGACTAATTCGGAAAGAAGCAGTGGCTTTTTTTTCAAAAACCAATTCCATAGAAGCATTACTTTCGAGTCCACCGATAGCATCATCCTTATAATCGATAGTTTTAACTGCACCCAAGCACCACAAAATATAGTCGAGCGAGTGAATTCCACCATCCATAAGTACGCCACCTGATACCAATTCCTTCCGAAAACAATAACCCGATAATGTTGGCCAATCGGCTGGTGCTCCTTCATTTATTTCAATGTGAGGTGTATTGCCAAAATAACCTTGCTGAATTAGATTACGCACAAAAATACGATTCGCGAACAGACGGTAAGTATGGCACATACCTGCTATTACTTTATTTACATTTAGATCCAGCAGCTTGTATCCATCGGCCGAAGTCAATGAGATAGGTTTTTCGCACAATACAGGTTTGCCTGCTTTGTAACAGTCGGCCATTATTTGTACATGAATGTGAGGTGGTGTTGCTAAAACAACTGCATCAACTGAGCTTAAAAGAGTTTTATAATCATCAAAAATATTGGTTAAATCAAACTTTGATTTTAAATATGCCTGTTGATTAGCTGATGGTTCAGCCACATAAACATTTTCAATTCCAATCAACTTTATTGCTGCCGGAATATGAAATGCTTCGGAAACAGCTCCACCACCTATAATTAGAAGTTTCATTTTAATTTATTTTCTCTTTAATTTTTTGTAATGAGCGTATATCATAGCGCAAAGCAACTATAAGGTTTAATACAGCTTTTAGTCTTTCGTTACCATTAAAATATAACTTGGCTAACTTCAAATAATACTTAGATATTAGCGAGTTAATCTGTTTATGATATTGAAATTCATGAAACTTATCAATATTTTTATAAAATGCTATACGTCCCAGAATATCTGTTTCAAAAGAAAAACCATCAGTTGAAATACCAAGTGGATTGATGCGGTAAACAGTAGATAAATCATTTATAAACTTAGCCTTACCAAATTTTGACAGCATTAAAAATAATGGTTCATCATTAATATAACAGGTATAATACCAATCAGGAAATGAACCTAGAACATTATTGCGAAATAAAATAGAAGATATGTGTCCAGGAGAATTAATAGTTTCACCATATAATACACCCTCAATGCTATTATGTTCAATAAGTTGTGAAGCATTACAAGTATCCCAAATTTTTATTTTAGCAACTTGTTCTTCCCCTTTTTCATTATATCGAATAAGTGAATTTGTGAAAACCATCACATAATCGGGATTTGCCTCTAAAAAATCTACTTGTTTTTGAAGTTTATATTCATCAATCCAATAATCATCACCATCACAATCAGCAATATATTTTCCAGTACCAGCTTCTATTGATTTAATGTAATTCAACATTAAGCCATAATTTTTATCCGATTTAAGTAGTCTGATTTTATCAGGAAATTTTTGGATATAGGATTCAATGATCTCAACAGTCTTGTCGGTACTGCAATTGTCGCTAATAACCATTTCGAACGGGAAATTGGTTTTTTGCATCATGCAACTTTCAATTGCCTCACCAATATATTTTTCCCTATTATAGGTTGTTGTACAAATACTTACAAGTGGTTGATTAAGTTTATTCATATAATTCATTTTCCATTTAAAATAAAATTACCGTAATAACTTTTATCAAATCCAACGCCCGTATCGGGGCTAATATTCTTATTTACAATAATTTTTACCAATTTATTTATTTCGGCAACATGCTCGATGTTCATTTGGGACAAGCGAACCGACAAATAATAATCGCCGTTACACAGCGTAGCAGGAAAGCATATATTCTCTTCAATTTTATATTTTCCTGCTTTTAAATTATGTGTATGTCCTATTAAATGAGTAGGCGAATACATGGCAACTAAAGTTTCAGTTTCGTCATATAGCATAATTTCAACTGACATGTTAAATGGTATTTCAACTTCACCTTCAATGCCAACTTTGAGAATATTCTCACCATAATCAAACATTATCTTATTTGTTTCTAAGTCGTTAATGGTAAGTTTTGTGATACTTAATGCTTTGTTTATAATCTTTAATTGAGCATTTACTTGTTCAGTATCATAACTTGAATCGTCGAGATAGTTTTTAATTGCTTCGTGCACACTTCCACTAAACGAAACCATTCCATTATTGAGTATAATTCCTTTGGTACATAATGTTTGTACTGCTGGCATATTATGACTTACAAACAAAACAGTTCGACCTTCGCCACGAGCCACATCCTGCATTTTACCAATTGCTTTCTTTTGAAACTCCGCATCACCAACTGCTAACACTTCGTCAACAACTAGTATTTCGGGGTCGAGGTGGGCGGCAATGGCAAAGCCGAGGCGGACTGTCATACCGCTTGAGTAGCGTTTGGCTGGAGTATCTATGTAGCGCTCTACGCCAGAGAAATCCACTATCTCGTCGAGTTTGCGAGTAATTTCGGCTTTGGTCATACCCATAATAGCTCCGTTCATGTAAATATTTTCACGGCCAGTCATTTCGGGGTGAAAACCTGTACCTACTTCGAGTAGCGACGCAATGCGCCCTTTGGCTCGTATAATGCCAGTGCTAGGTGCTGTAACTTTCGAAAGTATTTTAAGTAGAGTTGATTTACCAGCGCCGTTTTTGCCAATTATGCCCAGTACATCACCTTGTTCTACCTTAAAGTTAATGTCCTTAAGTGCCCACACATATTCGCTTACGCCTTTTGTAGCGCGGTCGTTTACATCGCCAATTTTGAGGTATGGGTCTTCTTTTCCTAAGATATTCGTTTTCCACCACCTATTTAAATCGTGACTTAACGTTTGGGTCGATACCAAACCAAGTCGGTATTGTTTGGATATGTTTTCGAATTCAATAGCAGTATTCATCCTAATTGTTTTCTCTAAATTTTACTTAATCGTACTTTAGTTTCCTGGATAAAATCTTTTTCTCATTCGGATAATTCCATGCATCCCACGAGAAGTGAATACCATTTTGCCAATTTGTCCAACGTTCCAAATCTGCATCTATCATTATATCTGCAATTTCAGCAAATGTAGTTTTTGGTGTCCAACCAAGCAGCTCATTTGCTTTTGCATAATTTCCTTTTAAATAATTTACATCAACTGGTCGTTTGAATTTTTCATTTATCTTTACATGATTTTCCCAATTTAACCCCACTCTCGTAAATGCTCGTTCAACAAATTCCTGTATCGTGTGTGTTTCATTTGTAGCAACAACAAAATCGTCAGCTTTATCGTGCTGAAGAATCAACCACATAGCTTCAACATACTCCGGCGCAAATCCCCAATCACGTTTTGCATCCAAGTTTCCCAATTCCAAGGTATCTTCAATACCAAGTTTTATTTTGGCCACTGCATTGGTAATTTTACGAGTTACGAACTCAATTCCTCGTAGTGGCGATTCGTGATTAAATAATATACCTGTTGATGCAAAAAGTCCGTAACCCTGACGGTAAATATTTACCATGCTATGAGCATATAGTTTTGCAGCCGCATAAGGACTCGATGGTACGAACTCCGTTTTTTCGTCCTGATAGCTATGTTTGTTATTGCCATACATTTCGCTGGTAGAAGCTTGATAAAAACGAGCTTCGGGTACTATTAATCGAATAGCCTCGAGCAGCTTAGCAACTCCCAATCCAGTAATTTCACCCGAAGCAATTGGTTGTTCAAACGAAGCGCCAACAAAACTTTGAGCTGCCAGATTATAAATTTCATCAGGTTTCGATGCTCTAAGCGTCTCAATTATTGAGTAACTATCTAATAAATCGCAGGGAAGCAATTCTACATCATCGAATATATTAAGATATTGTAGACGCCAAAAATTGGGAGTTGACAATCTCCTATAAGTACCATAAACTTTATAGCCTTTCCCTAAAAGGAACTGTGCAAGGTAAGCTCCATCTTGACCAGTAATTCCCGTAACTAAAGCAACTTTATTATTCATCTATTTTTTCAGTTTTTAAATATTATAAGTGTTATACAGTATCCATAAAACTCCGTTGTACCTTATTAAACACAACAATTCCCACAGCCATAAGCACCACCATAAATCCAAAACTATAGCCTAACATAGTCCAGCTAAAAGTTCCTACACCCATTGTTCCATATTTAAAAGCCTCTATAATGGCTGTAACGGGATTGAGTGCCATAATCCACTGTTTGTTGGCCGACATGGTGCTTAACGGATAAATTACCGGCGTGGCATACATCCAAAGCTGTACGATAAATGTAAAAAGTATCGACAAATCGCGGTATTTGGTAGTCATGGACGAAATAATAATACCAAAACCCAAAGATAAACCAGCTAATATGAAAATTAAGAAAGGCAGCAGTAAAACATACATATTAGGCGCTACCTTTACTCCAATAATCAGGTAATAAATATACACGAAAATAAACAACAATAATTGGATACCCATACGAACCAAATTGGATGCCACTGTTGAGAGAGGTACAATAAGTCGTGGAAAATAAACTTTACCAAAAATGGCCTGATTAGTGGTAAATGTGGTGGATGTTTTATTCAAACAATCGGAAAAATACTGCCAACAAACAATACCTGCCAAATAAAACATGGGTTGCGGTAGCGTGTCGGTGCTTATGCCAGCTATTCCACCAAAAACCACCATATACATAATGGTAGTTAGAGCAGGTTGAATAAAAAACCATGAAGGACCAAGTATTGTTTGCTTGTATTGCGTTATTATATCTCGCTTTACAAACAAACTAAACAAATCGCGGTAATTCCAAATTTCTTTGAAATCAACTTCGAAAAGCTTGTTTTTGGGTTTTATTTCAGTAAATATTTCCATTTTCAAATTATCAATAATTAAAACAACAAATTTCACGAATTATCACAAATAAAGAATTTAAAATTAAATTCGTGTTCATTTGTGTAATTTGTGGTTTGAATACATTTTTTCTCAAGTGTTTAAATATCGTTTGTATGTTAATTTTTGAGAACCAAAGTTTATCAACAATCCTAATTGCACATTTGTTGCTTTCAAATAATTAATAAGTTGTGCTTCGTGCTCTGGTAAAAGTTGTGAAACCGCTTTTATCTCAACAATTATTTCTTCATAACAAAAAAAGTCCGCAAAGAATTTTTTATCTAAAGTTTTTAACTTATAATATATCTCTATTGGCGATTGAGCCCTGAATGGAATTTCTCTCTCATTCATTTCAATTTCTAATACTTCCTGATAAACTGATTCCAAAAAACCGTTTCCAAGTTGGTTGTGTACTTCCATAGCAGCACCAACTATCTGATAAGTTTCAAACTTATATAAAAACTCTTCACTCATAACAGAAAAAAACAATAAAAGGTTTCAGCGCCACAATAAACAGATAACTAAAAATAATTTAAATAATAGAATTTAACCACAAATGACACAAATATTCACAAATAGGAAATTTAATTAATTCATGTTCATTTTTGTAATTTGTGGTTTGAATAATATTATACATTAAGAGATGCTCTAACAGCTTCTACTTTAGCGTTGGCAGCGGCGTCAGCAGCATCGTATTCCTCGCGCGATTTCATTTCGCCACGAACTTCGATGTAGAATTTTATTTTTGGTTCGGTGCCCGAAGGACGAACTGAAATTTTTGTGCCATCGGCTGTAAAGTATTGCAATACATCAGCTGTTGTTGGCATGTCCAATACACTTTCTTCACCAGTAGCCACATTTTTCATTACCAATGTTTTGTAGTCTTTAATAAACGCAATTGACGATCCAGCAATTTCTTTTGGAGGGTTAGTGCGGAAGTTGCTCATTATTTGTGCAATTTCTTCTGCACCCGATTTTCCTTTGCGAATTACCGAAATGCCTTTTTCTTTGCCATAGCCATATTCCAAATAAATATCTTGTAAAAGTTCATACATTGTTTTACCATTATCCTTCGCCCAGGCAGCTATTTCGGCCATCAGCGTACAGCTCGAAACAGCATCTTTATCGCGTACAAAAGTTTCAGGCAGAAAACCATAGCTTTCTTCACCACCACCGATATATTCTTTTATACCTTCGTTTTCGCGCATTACGGCAGCTATCCATTTGAAACCGGTAAAGCAATCGAAACATTCAATGCCGTTTTTTATAGCAATTTCTTTGATTATTTCGGTGGTAACAATGGTTTTAACTACATATTCGTTGCCTTTAACTTTTCCAAGTTCTTTCCAGCGACGAATGAGGTAATAAATAAAAATTAAGGCTGTTTGGTTTCCATTTACCAGAATCCATTCCCCTTTATCGTTTTTTACGGCAATACCCAATCGGTCGGCATCTGGGTCTGAAGCCATTACTATGTCGGCATCAGTTTCAATGGCTTTTTTAACAGCCATGTCCAATGCAGCCGGTTCTTCGGGGTTTGGCGAAACTACTGTTGGGAAGTTTCCACTTACTACATTTTGTTCCGGAACGGCAATAATATTGGTAAAACCATACGCACGTAATGCACGTGGAATCAATTCAACACCCGTTCCGTGAATAGGTGTGTATACTATTTTTAGGTCTTTGTTGCGTTCAATAGCTTCTGGCGACAACGAAATAGATTTTACTGCATCAATGTATGGAGCATCGATTTCCTCACCAATAATTTGAATTAAATCTGGATTTCCTGCAAATTTAATGTCGTCCACATTGGTAATTTTCATTACTTCGGTAATCACATTTTCATCGTGTGGGGTAATCATTTGTGCGCCATCATTCCAGTATGCTTTGTAACCGTTATATTCTTTTGGGTTGTGCGAGGCAGTAAGAATAATTCCACTTTGGCAACCCAAGTGGCGAATAGCATACGATGCTTCCGGTGTTGGACGCAAATCTTCGAAAAGATATACTTTAATGCCATTTGCCGAGAAAATATTTGCCGAAACTTCAGCAAAAAGTCGGCTATTGTTACGACAGTCGTGACCAATAACCACACTAATTTGTGGCACATCGGTAAATTGAGCTTTCAAATAATTACTCAATCCCTGAGTAGCAGCACCTACTGTGTAAATATTCATGCGGTTGGTTCCGGCACCCATAATTCCACGCAAACCGCCTGTTCCAAATTCCAAATCGCGGTAAAACGATTCTATTAATTCCGACTTATCCTCAGCATCCAACATGCGACGTATTTCAGCTTTTGTTTCATCATTATAGTTTCCTACAAGCCATGTTTTAGCCTTGGCTATCACTTCGTTTAATAATGTAGTATCCATTTCAAAAAAGAATATTAAGTTTGATTATTTGAATAATTATGAATTAAATGGCTAAGATACATCAAATTTCGGAAAAAATAAATATTTTAGCTTATTAAAAATCGACTACAATTTACATGTGTTTGGTTTACAGCCGTTTAATAAAACATGCATTTTAGACTTTTAAGTAAATATAATGTTCAAAATCAGAATGAAAAAAATGTTGCTATTTTAGCAAAATGCGCTTAGTAACAAATTGTTTGGTGTTGGCTAGTTTTACAAGATAAATTCCATTGGACAATCCTAGACTCCTTAAGTTTATCTCGAACGAATTAGAAGTAATTAATTTTGTTGCAATTAATTGCCCGATGAAACTATATAGTTGAAAATTACAGGAAGATGCATGATTAATAGTCAACAAATCGTTCGTAACATTACTAATCAATTCAAAGTCAGCTCCAAATGGATTGTTTACCAGGTTTGCTGAACCTAATGATAAGCCTACTACTACGGGGTCGTGATCGGAACAACGGTACATATCAGGCTGATAGGATGTTCCACTAAAACCAAACATTTCGGGTTCATCAGCATTGATATGAAAAACCTGCATACCAGTAACTTGTGGAAGTAATGTAGCAGAAGCTAAGGCATGATCCAGATATCCAGCTTCGCCCCTGTAAATATACGAGTAGGATGAATCAGCATGAAACGCACGATGCAAATCGGTATAACCAGCATTAACAAGCGTTTTTATAGGGTCTTCCTTGCCATAAGCATTCAAATCGCCCATAATTAACACGTCGTTATCATTGTAAACCGATTTCCAACTGACGCTATTAGATATTGTAGAATTTGCTTCGCTAACACGCGTGGCATTATAACAACTTTGACCATCGCCAGCATCCACATCAGCTCCATAAGCTGAACTACATCCACTTTTTGCTTTAAAATGATTTAAGCTAAAAATAAACCGGTGATTATTACTTAGCAATGTAAATGCCTGTGCTTTTTTGCGGTTATAAGGACTTACTGAATTATTGTTTTGTAAACTTTGATAAGTTTGAACCTTATCGGTTCGATAAACATAACCTACTTTGGTGTAAGTGCCATTAATTGTTCCGCCATCGTTCACAAAAGCATATCGGCCAGCTACTGAAGCTGCGTTGAGTGCGTTCACCAATTTTATTAAAGCATCCTGCCCTTGCTCAATTTCGATTAAACCATAAATATCGGCATCGATGGCCAATAAAGTAGCAATTATTTTGGTATGCTGACGAGCAGCTTGAGTTGCATCGGCAGCTCCATAACCTGTACCATAAGTTGTGAGGTAATATTCAACATTAAAAGCACAAACTTTTAAATTATAATTACCTAAATTTGAAATAATTGTGGGTCGGGGATTTCCATAAAAAATAGGTTTTTGAGTAGGATAAATCACATAACTACCTGATAAATCATCAACTACTGCCTTCAATTTAGATGTTCGCTCACCATTTCGCCTATTTCCATTGGCATCGGCCAATAATAACGAACTTGCAAAAGCTGCAGTAACACCATCATCAACCAAAATTGATGCTTTTGAATTTTGTGTGGTTAGGTTTATGCATTCGGTAGTTGATGGATAATACTGATTTGTAGGACTATACTTACGAACAGGCGATAATGATAATTGTCCGTTTTGCTGTAAATTGGCATTGGCCGATACATAAAGCGTTTGATTAAACTCTACGAGCATACTTTCGTACTGTTCCCAATTGAAATTATTAAAACTAAAGGTCACTTTTTGAGTTACTATCGTTTTGTTGGAAGCAATTAATTCTTTTGAACTAATAGTTGATAGTTGTGTTCGCCCATTATATTCGCTTGCAGTAGCAATTAACTTGATTTTATCTCCAACATTAACATTATCGGTACTAGAGTACACAAATATTGCATCGGATGTAGCCGAATTGCCATCACCAGTTTCATCTTGCAAAAAATAGCCATTTATTTTACCAGTACCTATAAATTTTGCAGTAACTATACCTGTAGTTATTACATATTGCCCTGCATAAGTTGTTGACATTCCACTACCCTGAATTTGTGGAATTGTTAAAGTTATTTGCGAAAATAAGAATGCAGGTAAAAATAATAATATCAACAAGTTAAACTTCATACAATAAATAAAAGAGGAACGTAAATTAATATCGCCTAAAGAAATGATTTTAAAAAGATTAATCTTGAATAATAAACCTATCAGCATCCTTCCAAAAAGGCGATTTGGAACGGAATTTCTCAAGCGATTCTTTGTTAAGTTCAAACGTAGCAGTACCTATTTCATACTCGGGAAACGACAATAAAGAATTGGCCAAGTAATCGAGTAAAACCGAATGACCATTGTACGAAATCCCAGCACCATCCACTCCTACACAGTTTACACCACATACATAACATTGGTTTTCGATGGCGCGAGCCTGCAATAATATATCCCAGTTCCGAATGCGTTTTTCAGGAAAATTAGCCACATAAATCAACAAGTCATACGTATTATCCACATTGCGTGCCCATACCGGAAAACGCAAATCGTAGCAAATAAGCACCTGAATATTAAAACCTTTGTAGCTAACAAGCAACTTTTTGTTACCTGCCGTAAAATGATTTTGCTCGCCACCCACACTAAACAAATGTCGTTTATCAGCAGTTTCAACGTTTCCATTTGGAAATACGAAAAAACCACGATTATATGTTTTACCGTTTTCGGTAGCAATAAAACTACCTGTAATGGCTATTTGATACTTCGAAGCCCATTTTTTTAAACGTGCCATAGTTTCACCCGTCATGGTTTCAGCCAATTCGGGTTTATCAGTACAAAAACCAGTGCTAAACATTTCGGGCAAAACCACCAAATCGGTTGTTCCATTCAATTTTTCGAGTTTTACTTCAATTGCACTCAAATTTGCCGATATATCAGCCCAGAATATTTTATCCTGAATTAGTGTAATTCTCATACTAACTTATTGAGGTATATAACTCACCTTGGTTTTAAAAAAGTTATTCTCGTTTGATAGCAGTCGGTAAAACGAACAATTGCCCCACGATGCAGGCACATCCAAAATGCTGCGATTATTTTGCATCCAAAATTACGGGCGTACTATTTTTACCCCCATTCATAATTATGAGTTTTGCATTAGGCGAAGTGGCAATTGCTTTAATCATTTCGTACTGTAACTGTTTATCGCTCAAACCAGTGCTTAATATTTTTTGATAATCGGCAATCCCTTGAGCTTCAACGCGCTTACGCTCTGCTTCTTGTTTTTCCTTTTGAAGCACAAAAGTCATTTTTTGAGCATCTTGTTCGGCATTAATTTTCGATTCGATAGTTGTTTTAACCGAAGCAGGCAATGTGATATTACGAACCAATAGTTGTTCCAACAATAATCCTCGCGATTTAAAATCTGATTCGATGGTTTTAAAAATTCGAGCCTGAAACTCATCGCGTTTGGTAGAGTATAAAGCCACAGCATCGTAATAAACAGCGTTATCGCGTATTTTTGTGCGACAAATTGGTCGAACAATTGTATTGCGATAATCAGTGCCAATTTCTTGCAAAATTCGTGGAGCCTCGGTAGGTACAATCTTATACAAAACGGTTAAATCAATAATTACTTCCAAACCATCAGCCGTCAGTACCCGTATAGCATCATCGCCCGATTTATCACCTTCGTCCTGCACACCCGACATGGTGTAATTTTGTGTACGAACATCAAAATTTACCACTTCAACCAATGGATTAATTAAATTTAAACCACTAACCAATATGGTGTTACTTACTTTTCCAAAAAGTTTTTGCACTCCAATTTCGCCAGGATTTATTTGAACAATCGATGCGGATAATGCACCTACAATAACAACAACAATTCCCACAGTTTTGATAATTCCACTGTAAGGATAAATAGGAGAATTCGCTTTTTTAGCTGCATATCCTACAGCAAAAACAACAATGCCGACAATAATTAAAAGAATCATGGTAGTTGAGTTTTAAAATTTAATATATGAGAATTATTACACAGCAAATGTATACAAAAAAATGAATAAAAAACCATTATTGAATAATAATCGTAATTATTGAGTGTGGAACTAAACTGTTTCTACTTTCGTTTTTTGTTTTTCGAGCGTCGAGAGCATTCCACAAGCAGCAAAAATATCTTCACCGCGGGATTTTCGAATGGTAGTAGTAATACCATTCGAAGTGAGATAATCGCGGAAAAACACCATTTTATCTTCGTTCGAAGTTTTCAAATCTACATTAGGTATGGCATGAAAACGTATTAAATTTACGCGGCAATCAATGCCCTTAAGTAAGCGAACCATTTCTACAGCATGGCGCATTGAGTCGTTAAAACCATCGAACATTATGTACTCAAACGACACACGACGTTGGTGGCTAAAATCATGTTTTTTCAACTCAGCAAGTACTTCGGCTATAGGAAATGGCTTTTCGACAGGCATAATTTTCAGTCGCTCATCGGTAAATGGCGAGTGCATACTAATAGCTAAATGGCATTTTGTATGTTCCAAAAAGATTTTCATTTTGGGAATAACACCAATGGTCGACACCGTAATGCGGCGTGGGCTCCAAGCATAGCCATAATCGGCTGTTAGTATTTCCAAGGCACGTAGCAAGTTTGGCAAATTATCCATAGGCTCGCCCATGCCCATAAACACAAGGTTGGTCAGTTTATCTGCTTCGGGAACTGAGAGAATTTGGTTCAATATTTCTGCAGCCGAAAGATTGGACGTAAATCCCTGTTTGCCCGTCATGCAAAACAAACAATTCATTTTACAACCTACTTGCGACGATACACACAACGTATGCCTATCCTCATCGGGGATATAAACTGTTTCGATAAAATTTCCATCAGGTGTTGTAAAAAGATACTTTTTGGTTCCATCCACCGAAGCCGATTCCTGCGAAGGTAAGGCGCGTCCCACTTCATGACTTAGAGCCAATATCTCTCTGTTTTTTAACGATAAGTTAGTCATTTCGTCGATCGAAAAAACGCGTTTGCTATAAATCCAATCCGTAATTTGCTTGGCAGTAAATGCTGGCATACCAAGTTGTGCAACTATGGTTTTAATTTCGTCGACAGTTTTACCTATTAATGGAGTTTTAATTTGGGGGCTCATGGATGTTTGAAAAGTTTGAAAGGTTTGATTTGTTTGAACAGTTTGATATATTTGAAAAGTATAAACAAACTGAAATCTGAAATAGTTTGCAAAGATACTAATTTAAACTACAGCAAAAAGAAAACGGAATGAATAACTTCACTCCGTTTACTATATAATGAATAATACAGTTTGTAATTAGAAGAAATTAATGCGGTTATCAACAATATCAGCTTTGTCCTTCATGTCCTGAATAATGGCATAAGGTAATGAATAACTCATGCGTGAATTCAACATCATGATTTGCATTTTGGCATCGAAAGGTGCATTGCTTACTTGTTGGTTTGTAGGTAATACTACGTAAACCCCGGCATTACCTTTAATAGGTTCAGATATTTTATTAACAGCCAATACCGATACTTTACCAACTACTGCAGGTTCGAAACCAGCAACACCAAACTGATATGCACCAAAGTTTACAGCAGGAGCTACTTTCACTTCGCTACCTATAGCAGCACCAAGGCTTTGTATCGAAGGAGTTTTAGCAAGTTGCGCTTTGAGTTTTTCAATCATTAGTTCAGCTTTTTTCTCACGAACAAGTTCAGCTTTAATTTGATCCGAAACTTTTTCGATGGCACGATAACCTTTTTCGTTCACCTCAGTAACTGTAGCAACTATAAAATTATTATCACAATCGTATACATCCGATACAGTACCTTTATCGTTTTCGAAAGCCCAACGAATTATCTGACGCGATTGATCAAATTCAGCAATTTTTGGAGCAGTAGCTTGTAAATCTGAAGCAGTGCGAACGGCATAATTTTTTTCTTGTGCTTTTTTGTCAAATTTATCACCTGATAATTCAGCTGCAAATTGTTTGGCTTCGTTGTAAATTTTACTTACTGTCATATTACTAGTAGCCACTTTAATCTCTAAAATAGCTAATTTAACTTTTCTACGAGGAGCAGTTTTTTCGGTTACCTGAAAAATTTGAGTTCCTTGATCATTTTTGATTGTAAAAATACCATTTACAGCACTTGCAAACGATTTAGTAATAATTTCTTTGTCCAACCCTTTCACATCAGGCATAATCCAACCTATTTCGCCACCATTAGCTGCTGTTTGTTTTACTGCTGAATACTGAACAGCCAAGGCAGCAAAATCACCACCTGCACCAATTACTTTTAAAATACTATCCGCTTTAGCTTCGTCAGCTTTGGCTAAATAAATATGACGTAGTTTGGCAGAGTCCGATTGCATTATACCTGTTTCCATAACTTTGGCCATGGTATAACTATTGTTGTTAAATACTGGTCCAACCACTGCTCCTGCAATGTTTCCAAATGCAAAATCTTTCAGGCTAGCAGGTACGGTAGTTTCTGAATATGGTTTATCATCGTAACGAATTTCAGAATTTGAGTTTACTAAACTTACAACATCAGCAGTAGTTCTGAACTCACCAGCCAAACTATTCATGGTAGTTTCAGCTTTTTTAAAATCTTCGGCCGAAGGTTTAACTGTAAAAACAACATAATTTACTGAGCGACTAGCTTCTTGTTTAAATTGTTTTTTCATTTTATTGAACCGATCTTTTATTTCACTTTTCGAAACCTCAATAGTTGAATCGGATATTGTAAAATAAGGCTGAACTACATAGTTTACATCTACACTTTTCTTGGATGCTTCATATTCCGATTTTGCATCCAATGTATTAGCTGTTACAGTTTTAGCAATTAATGCATTGTATTTTTCTTGCAAAATAGTCATTTTTACATTTTTCTCCCAAAATTTCCAATAGGATTTAGCTTGTTCCATTTGAACACGCATTTCTTCGTTTTCAGGAGTTACATCTAAACTATTTAAAAATTGAATAAGAGCAGGTTTGCTAAACTGTCCGTTTTCGCCGGCAAAAGTACGACGCTGTGCAATAAGTGGATGTATGTTATTACCAATCAAACGATCTGACAATTCATCCTTGCTAACTGCTAATCCTAATTTTTCAGCTTCAGCATACAACAGTTTTTCGTTTACCAAACTTTCCCAAACCGAAGTACGAAGTTGCGAGTTAATATCTTCGTTTAACTCAGTTTGACCAGTTTCAATTTTATAAACTTCAACCATTTGGTCGATAGATGCCTGAAAATCTTTAATATTGATTTCGTTGCCATCAATCTTAGCCACTGTTTCGCGCGATTTATTGAAATAACTTGATCCTTGTGTTAAAGCATCACCAATAATAAATGCAAACAATGCAAAACCTACTACAAGCATGAGTAAAACTCCTTTGCTTCTTATTTTTCCTAAAATTGCCATTTTTAAATAATATATATATTGTTAAAATTAAATACCTTTTTATTTGAGGGCACGAATATACAAAAAAAAACTGTTGAATAAGTGGAAATTAAAATTATTTTGAAACTTTTACCATTTCGACCCGATTATTATTTACCTTCACGCAACGACAATTAAAACCCATTACTTTAATTTGCTCGTTCAGTTTGGGAAAATTTTGATGATAATGCAAAATAAATCCAGCTATTGTTTCGTATTCATCCGATTCGGGAATATCAAGGTTAAATTTCAGATTCACTTGCTTGACCTCTATCCTACCCGATAATAAATACTCATTTTCGCCAATTTTCTCAGCTACAAAATCGCGCACATCGTGTTCATCTTCAATTTCACCAAAAATTTCCTCTACAATATCCTCTAAGGTTATAATTCCAGCCGTACCTCCAAATTCATCCACTACCACAGCCATACTTTTTTTCTGTAACATAAACAGTTTCATCAGCTTTTGAGCAGCCATATTCTCAGGCACAATGGGAATTTGGTTAATATATTTTTTCCAATCTAATTGGTGCTCAAACATTTCGGACGAATGAATATACCCTACAATATTATCAATATCCGATTTGTATATAGGAATTTTCGAAAAGCCAGTTTCGATAAAGGTTTGTTTTAAAATTTGAGCACTAACAGTATAATCCAAAGCTATAATTTCGGTACGTGGCACACAACAATCGCGCAGTTTTACTTTTGAAAAATCGAGGGCGTTCTGAAAAATTTTAACATCATTCTCCATATCATTCACATTGGCCGAAAACTCAATGCTATCCTGCAATAAATAGTTTAAATCAATTCGCGAAAAAACATTTTCTTCAAGTCCTTTTTCAACCGAAACACCAAGCAATTTTAACATCGAAAACGAAATCCATGAACTGAATTTTGATATAGGATACAATATTATATAAAAGAAAAATAAAATGCCCGAAAAAGCATGCATCCAGAAGTTAGGATTAATTCTGAAAATTGTTTTTGGTAAAAATTCACCAGTAAAAAGTACTATGGTGGTAGCAATAATAGTTTGAAACAAAGTAATAATTAACTGATTATTAGCCCACAAGAAAAGCGGAGTAAGCAATTGAGCCATTAACAATCCATAAATAACCAATGCTATATTATTGCCAACTAACATAGTAGCAATAAACTGTTGTGGATTTTTAAAGAAAATAGCAAGTATACTTGTTGATAAATTCTTTTGCTTTTTATCCAATTCAAAACGCAGTTTATTGGACGTAATAAAAGCTATTTCCATACCCGAAAAAAAGGCAGAAAACAACAAAGTCCAAAAGATATACATCAAATTACTCAAAGTGCTTTACTGAAAATTTATGTGCTATTATTTTTACGTTGATGCAAAAGTACAATTATTTGATTGAAATAAATAATATGTTGATTTGATTTTTGTAATAAAATACTATTTTCATTTTTTGATTAGTACAAACTAATGGATGCAAAACATTAGATATAAACAAAAATGACATAAGACAGTATAAAAAACACATTAAATTAGACTCAAAAAAAGTATACTTTACACAAATAAAAACAGAAAAAGAAGAATAATACATCAAAAAACATTATCAAAAAATCACACAAAACACTTATTTACTGCATCTTATGATTTACATTTCAAAATAATGACAAAATCTCTCAAATGGTATTTGCTATTTTCAAAAAATGCTGTATCTTTGCAGTCGCTTTTTAAGAATCGATTTAGTAGCTCAGCAGGTAGAGCACATCCCTTTTAAGGATGGGGTCCTGGGTTCGAGCCCCAGCTGGATCACTTAGTTCTGACAAGCAAAATAATGTTGATGATTTAGTAGCTCAGCAGGTAGAGCACATCCCTTTTAAGGATGGGGTCCTGGGTTCGAGCCCCAGCTGGATCACAAAAAACACGAAGAGAGATTTACCATTAGGTGAGTCTCTTTTTTTATTACAGCAAATTGACTAAAAATTGGCAAAAAAAAAGAGTCGAATAATAGCTTTAAATATTTTAAGCTAACTATTTGGTAATCCAACATAAAACACTATCTTTGCAGTCCGTTTATTATCACAGTGTAATAGTTTGTTTTTTATTGTTATAACACATTGTTTTTGTGCCGATTAGCCTCTTTCAAAAACAGTATTGATTACCTTAAAAAACAGCAATTAATTAATTAAAAAACATTTTTACAAAGTGGATACGTTAAGTTATAAGACCATTTCTGCCAACAAAGCAACCGTGCAGAAAGAATGGGTAGTAGTGGATGCTACCGATTTGGTATTGGGACGTATGGGCACGAAAGTTGCAAAACTTTTGCGCGGAAAATACAAACCAAGTTTTACACCGCATGTTGATTGCGGCGACAATGTTATTATCGTGAATGCTGATAAAGTTCAGCTTACAGGAAACAAATGGACAGACAGAATTTATCTGCGCCATACAGGTTATCCAGGCGGTCAACGTGAGATGACTCCAGAGAAATTAATGGAAAAAAGCGCCGAAAAATTAATCAAGAAAGTTGTAAAAGGTATGTTACCAAAAAACAAACTTGGAGCTAAACTTCTTGGAAATTTATATGTTTTCGAAGGTGGAGAACATGACAAACAAGCTCAACAACCAAAACAACTCGATTTAAACACACTCAAATAATCAATATGGAAGTTATAAATGCCTTAGGAAGAAGAAAAGCAGCTATTGCTCGTGTTTTCGTAAGCGAAGGAAGCGGACAAATCACAATCAACAAACGTGATCTTGCCATTTATTTCCCATCACCGCTTTTGCAATACGTTGTTAAACAACCATTGAACAAATTAGGTGTGGCTGAAAAATATGACATCAAAGTAAATCTTGATGGCGGTGGTTTCAAAGGACAATCAGAAGCTTTACGTTTAGCTATTGCTCGCGCATTGGTTAAAATTAATGCCGAAGACAAACCAGCATTGAAATCGGAAGGTTTCATGACTCGTGACCCACGCGAAGTAGAACGTAAAAAACCGGGACAACCAAAAGCTCGCAAGAGATTCCAGTTCTCGAAACGTTAATATTACAATATGCCAATTATTCAATATGCCAATGTGTCAATTAAATGCACAGCTAATTGACAAATTAATCACATTGGCAGATTGGCACATTCGTTTAGTATCTAAATTTACGGGACTCATAGACACTGGATGGCTACCCGCAAATTGATTTCTACAAAAGAAGAAAGTAAACAAATTAAAAAAACAAAAATGTCTAGAACAAATTTTGAACAACTATTAGAAGCAGGTTGCCACTTTGGTCACTTAAAACGCAAATGGAATCCTGCCATGGCTCCTTATATTTTTATGGAGCGTAACGACATCCACATTATCGACTTACACAAAACAGTCGTAAAAATTGATGAAGCTGCTGCAGCTTTGAAACAAATTGCAAAATCAGGACGTAAAGTACTTTTTGTAGCAACAAAAAAACAAGCTAAAGATGTTGTTGCTGAACGCGCAAAACAAGTAGCAATGCCTTATATTACTGAGCGTTGGGCTGGTGGTATGTTAACCAACTTCCCTACTATCCGTAAAGCAGTTAAAAAAATGACTACCATCGACAAAATGACTACTGATGGTACTTATGACAATATTTCAAAACGCGAAAAACTTCAAATTGCTCGTCAACGCGAAAAATTAGAAAAGAACTTAGGTTCAATTGCTGATTTAACTCGTTTACCATCGGCTTTATTTATTGTTGACGTAATGAAAGAACACATTGCGGTTAAAGAGGCTCAACGTTTAGGTATACCTGTATTTGGTATTGTTGATACAAATTCAAATCCAAATGGAATTGACTTTGTAATTCCAGCAAACGACGACGCTACAAAATCGGTTGACGTAATTCTTGGAGCTGTAATCGAAGCAATGATTGAAGGTCTTGAGGAACGTAAAATCGAAAAAGTAGATACTGAAGTTTCTGAAGTACCAGTTGCTAAAGATAAAAAATCACGCATTACCAAACGTCCACGTACTCAAAAAGAGGAAGACGAGGCATTGAATGCAAATGTGGTTAAGAAATTCATAAAAGAAGAAGAGTAAGATTAATTAATAATTGATAATAGTTGTTATATAAGTTATAATTATATGATATAAAAGTTGTTACTTTGCAAACATTATGCAGAATTACAACGATTTAAAATTAAACGAAGCCCAATTTCTATCAGTTGTGGGCGTTAAACTTC
>Ga0247844_1000522_pt1 | contig 82188 bp, 74 predicted proteins | sample LaCtaG_FD_192421 | JGI IMG/M metagenome (GOLD analysis project Ga0247844, IMG submission 192421) | Freshwater microbial communities from meromictic Lake La Cruz, Castile-La Mancha, Spain - LaCruzMarch201714.5m_1 | ecosystem: Environmental > Aquatic > Freshwater > Lake | place: Spain: Castile-La... | reverse complement strand
CTTCAATAGCAACCCGGGCTTTAAATTCTGCAGAGAATTTTCTGCGTGGTGTTTTCTGTTTCATAGATGTAAATTAAAATTAATTATTTAACTAACACCATGGTTTGAAATTAGGGGAGTATTATAACTTCACGAATAAAAAAACATGCCAATAAATTAATCCCAGCGAATAAATATCCGATTCCATGCTGATGGAGAAGAAATTATTATTGCGCTCATGACTCAAATAATTCATATAGCTCTGCTTCGAATCCGGAGTTATTTGTTGGAATTGAAACATTCTAAATTCGAGAATATCAACTAAACTTAACTGCACATTACCGTCAATGTCAACAAAAAATGAACTGGGTTGAAGAACTGGATAATACATCATGCTTTGATGCAATGTCCCAAGGCCATTGGCCATTTGATTGAAAATTTCAATCAACTCAGCATCTGAAATATTTTCATTTCCAGCGATGTAATCAGGCAGAGACTTTACATTTTTTGTCTGGCACAGAATAGCTGTTTCTTGATCGTTGTCTATTAGCTGTAAAAAAGTTAAGAGGTACTTCCCCGAAATATTTTTTAAACCTTTTACATTGGAAACAAAATGGGCACGTAATTGATGGTTTTCGGCATATTCCTTTTTCAATTGTAACTTAAAAACTTGAATTTCTCCCGAAACACCAATCGTCTGTTGGATATATAAATCGGTAAAGGTGTGTTTTTTAAAAATTTTCATATGATTAAAATGTATCTAACAAGAATATTCCATTTGAAAATTATCTTTGTGTATCCATCCTACTTTACCTGTTTCCTTGACTTTTATTAAAATCCAATCATCAATTTCTTTAAGAACGTAAGCAAACTCACGAATGTCCTCATTGTTGGCATCATCGAATTCAATATCCACGTTAGCTTCTTCGTTTTGAAGATACTCGTCGTAATCAAAATCTCTAAAAGAAGCAATTATCTTACAATTCCTATTTTTGGATGGTTCAGATCTCAATTTGATATTTTCACCGACAAAAAAGCCTTCCGAATTGTTTTGATTGATACTATTAATATCATAAAAATACATTTCTTGAACATTCGAGTACTCATCAAAAGATAACAACTTTCCCCATCGTTCTCCGTCCTTTCGATACCATCTATTATTCACATACCGATAAAAATTACCATCTAAGGTTTGTTTTCCCTCTTTGTATAACAAAGAATCATTGCCTTGAATTAGTACAAGATCGCGCGGTAAATTCCCCTCCGATTCAATCAATTCTATTTTTTCAAAAAAACCATCCAGCAATTTAACTTGTTGCGAATTATCTTTCACCCATTTGCCGTTTATTGAATTTGATTCGTCTGGAATAAATCGCTCCCAATCCTCTTCTTTGAAACGCCATTTCTCTCCCTCCACCATATAACCTACATTTCGGAGTAAATCATTATAATTGGTATCAATAATAACGTACCCATCAGGCGGAATCATCGCAAAAGATGGCCCATCGACAGATTCAAATTTAGGAGTCGTTTTATGAGGCATCTTCAAGTAAATCAAAATACCAATTATGATAATCAACGCGCCTATAACCCAAGCTAAACTGCTAGCTCTATTTGGTGTATCTTTTGTGCTAGTTACCTCTTCAGGTTCATCTATGCTTTGCTCAGGCAAGGTATATTTTGATCGCTTACTCGAATCAAAAGAATATAAAACAGCTTTATTTGAAGTTGAATAAATTTCAATTAAAGCATTAATTGGAACATTAACCGTTAACGTTGATCCATCTATTTTTTGAAAAAAAGAAGTGATTGGGCGATTATTACAAAAAATCTGATATGCTTTAGAGGGATAATTTTCAATTACTAAAGCAATTTCTGAAATTCCTGGCTTGCTTACATCAATTGCCTTTTTTCTCTTTCCTTTATCCACACTTAATTCATGATCAATTTCGGAATGGAGAGCATTAATGGCCGCAAGTGAATTGGGTCTTGAACTTGCCGTTGGGTGTAAACAAGCACGAATTAATTTATCCCATTGGGTGCCTGTAGCTTCAAACGAAGGTAATGGCTGTTCAGCGCTATTAAGGGTTAATCTACCAGACTTCCAACACCAAATATACCAAGCGATCAAGCCAAAAGAATAATATTCATCTGAAAAAGATAAAATTTTCAGGTCCTGACTACGCTCGGGACTTAAATAATGTTGTATTTCTTGAAGGCTTGCTTCTGATTTGATCCCTTCAGGTTTTTGTTGACAGAATCTCATTTCTAAGGTCTCAAACAAGGTAAGTTGAATGGTACCATCTTCATTTACCCAAAAACTATTCGGATTGATTGCTTGATGATAAAAACCTTCACTGTGAATGGCTACTATACCATCCAGAATTTGTTTTAAAATTTCATTAAAGCGTTTATCTGAAAGTGAAGTTAATGAGGCAAGATAGTCAGGCAATGACATTCCGCGATTCATGGCAGCATACACTAACACATTATTCGAAGTTCTTTCTACCCTAGATATCCCCAAAATAGAAGGGGAATTAATCGATTGAAGTACCTTGGCGCCTAATTCAAAAAAATTGCAATGAATTGGATTTACTGCAATTGTATCATTCAAAGATTGGATGAATTCATCCTTTGTCTTCGATTTTTCTAACAGAGTATAGACACCTTCAAATACCATTGCATTTAGAATTTTAGTTATTTGATCAACAAAGATGGTCCTGTGACACAAATGATTGTTGTTACTCTTCGCGAAGGGTCATCATCTTTCCCATTCGGAATGACACCTGGAGGAATAGCTTCACCGAGGCCAATTGCCTCTATATCGAAATATAAATTATACTTTTCACTGATCATTTCCAATTTAGATCTTATTTCTGTTTCAACACTTTCGGCGCGCTTGTCAGATAATTCTAAGTTATTTTTACTATCACCCTGAAGATCGGCAAAGCCATGGATAACAATTTTAGTTATAAATTTTTCTGTTTTAAAAACTGCCTCATTGTGGTGGTCCAAATACTTTCTCCATTTTACAACATCTGCCGCTATTTCATCAACTATTTTCTGAATACTTTGTTTTCCATTAATGGACAAGGTATAACTTGCCGTTTTAAAATCTGTATCAGCACGCACTTTATCCACTTCTTTGTTTTCCTCAATCATCATTCCTAGTGGTATAATTTTTTTATAGAGCAAATCATTTAATTTGATTGCTATATTCAAGCCCTCTTGGAATCCTTCTTGCGAATAGGCATCTATATTTTTCAACTCTCTAAGCAAGGCCTGAATTTCTTGCGTTAATGTTCTTAACATTAAATCTATTTCAGACACTTGGTCTGTTTTATCAATACTATTAAAACGGAGCCTTAAATTCTCCAATTCCTTAAAGGCCCTCTCTGCTTGTTCTAAATTCTCAATGTGTTTTTTTTCCAGTTCGGCCTTGTTCTGATTCATTATGTTCACTTTCTTAAAACCAGGTATCCCATTATAAATATTGGTCCTAAATATCGGTTTCGTAAAATGACCACTTCTTGAAGCGCAGGAGGACAATACTAAAATTGAGCTAATTAAAAAAAAGATTGATACTTTAAGCATAGTTAATTAATTACAATGAACATCCAACTCTTTAGCAATACTCGCATTTACCTTACATTTGTTTCTTCGCAAGTAATTTTCAAACTTACTGCGATAATTACATAACTTCCGTTGATCGGTATTCGTTAACTGCGTAGCTAATTGAGGAAGATTCATATAGAGTTCTTCTGCTTTTATAATTAGAAGCTTGCGATCTTTTTTAGAAAGGCTTTTCGATTTATCGACTAATTCACTCAAGGCATCCAATTGACTAAGACCAGTGCTATTATCAATGGAAGCTATTGCTGAGATTGTAGGATTTTTAAGCTTTTTATCACTGGCATTAGCAGGAAGGGTATTATCAATACGGGACGGAGATTTTTTTTCCAATGGAAGCGAATCTTTTTCTAGTGTTTTTTCCTCTTTAGGCTGAATTGCACTGAGTTTTTGTTTCGGAACGCTTTCATCACCTGACAGCATTGAGTAAAAGCTCACCACTAAAACAAGAATTGCGGCCGCTACACCAGAGATAAGACCGAATTTTTTCCAAGGAAAATGAGCTTTATCATTAATTAATGAGGCGGATTTATTAGCTACATAAATTGGTTCTTGTTGCTTAATAGGAGGTTGTTCAAAGGGAGGTAATTCAACTTTATCTTTTTCCTCAGCCATGGTTATTTCCTCATCAGAAATAGCTGGCTCAACTTCAGAGGGTTTTTCAAAAGATGGAATACTTATTTCTTCCGTATAAAAATCTGCTGCGAAGGTTTGTTGTTTTTCTTGTATACTTCCACTGAGAAGCACGTTTAATTGGGCCGCCAAGGAATTGTCATCTGCTATTTTCAGGGATTGTAAATTAGCCCCTATAGTTTTAACAGGAATTTGATTCTTTAACATGTCTAAAAAATACCAAGTCTTGGCAAAAGAATAGTATTCATCTTTGGAATCGTATAGATGAAAAACACTCAAACGTTCAGCGCTGTAAAAATTTACTTGAAATTGACCTTGGTAAGTCGGGTTTTGCTTCGTTTCAAGATAAAAAAGCGTTTCAAAAAGTCCGAAAAAAGTAACAAAAACCTGATTACTTTCCTCGTTATATACGAAAGCATCCGGACGTAAGGCACGGTGCAAGACCTTGTTTTTTTCCAAGGAAGAAAGAGCGATTGGCAATATTCTTTGACATGCCTCGATCAATAAAGAGCTCGCATTAGCTTCTAAGGAAGAAAAAGTTTTCCATTCTTCCGCAAGACCATTTGGAAAATCATATACCAAGCCAACCCGCCCTGAATCCGTTAAAATTTGTGAGATGGCTAGAAACGAAGGAAAGTTTGATGAATTTATTTTTTTTGCGTATTCCTCTAAAAGTTCGTTGTAGCGCTTGTTGGATGAAAAAATTGGCGTGATGATTTGCAGCAAAACACCTTTGTTTCTTGTTTTATCGAATGCACTGAACACGGAGGTGAAATAACCTTTAAGAAATAACTCTTGAACATACAAATGACCAAAGCGGTTTTGATCCATGGCTAAAAGAAATTAATTCGTGGAAGGTAACACGTAGGTTTTACGATTTTCTATTAACCTTTCAAATTGATAATAAAGACAAGGATATAATTTATAATATTCCGGGTATATTTCTTTCAGCTTTTTTAACTTAGAGTATATTTTAATCAAATACTTATCGTCGGTAAGAGTTGTGTTTTCAATGTTGGATTGCCGATATAGTTCGATAATATTACCCATTTCTCCTAGATTAAAAAGCAAATCACTTTTACGTTTGACCTGAGCTTTAAAATCTAGTGCCACTATGATATTTACAAGTTTTTCTTTCGCATCTTTAAATCCTGTAAAGGTCTCTAATTTAATTAAAGAGTCGATTTCATTCAAGGCCACTTGATTTTTAAGGAAGGTTTCAGCTTGTAAAAGAACTCCCTCTGATTTTTTATCCTCCTTGAGCGTTTTAGTAGCAAGGCGAAGGTATATTGGATCTATTAGTTGTTTTGTTGATAACAAAGTTTTTAATTCTTTACTGACTGCCTCGATTTCCGCATTTCGTGTTGTTTGAATTCCCTCCCATGTTGTTTTTTCGGACAATAATGCTTCTTTTTCTTTCAATAATGTTTTTTTATCTTCGTCGAGTTTTTTTACTTCATTATTTCGTAATATAATTGTTTCATTTAATGTTTTTTCAGTTAGTTGCAACGCATCATATTTAGTCCTAAAATCATCTAGCTTGTGTTGTCGATTTCGAATTGCTGAATCAGAAAAGTTCTTAGCATTTGTAAGTTCTAAATTTTTAGCATCAATTATTAATTTTAACTTCCCCTCGACTTTAGCACAATCTTTTGAATCTAAGGCAAGTTGAAGTTTGTCATTAATTGATTTCAATTCTACAGTTATAAGAGAATCACAATTCTTCTGTGCAAAATTACTTGATGATATGAACAAGATGACTATAGAAATAAGGCGTAGGTTCATGGTTATTTTATTTATTAATTAAAGTAATGGCTATTATCAGGATTATTAAACCAATTTCTGTAAAATAAATATTTATTTACGGAAGCATCCCTTACATAATCTGTTATTTCTTCATAAGCGGTAAAATCAGCCCCACCCTCCGCTAATTCAATTAAACTTGTAAGGTCTTGTACTTCATCTTTAAATTGATTTAATGTTGAATTGTAATTTGCTCGCATACTTCTTACCTTGGAATGAGCGGATAGCGCGCCTAAATTCAAATCATTAATTTGATTTATCAATTGAGTCCATTTAGTATCCGAAAATCGACCTTTTAACATTTGATTTACAGTACCTTCCATTCGTTCTAAATTACGGTAGGCTTTCAACTCGCCTATGCCAGTTTTTAACTTGTTATCTTTAGATTGAAAGGCTATCATTTCATTGTACAAAATCGTTGGAAAGGCCGTGAAACTCAATTTGATGGCATTGTATTTCTTATTTAAGGAAAAAGCATAACTGATGTCTAAGGAATTGAGCAGGCGTTCTTTTTCAGCCTCATTGATGATGGCATTTGACTCAGATAACAAAATCGAACTTCGTACCTTTTTAAACTGATCAGTGTTTTGCCAATCCGCTATTTTAACACTATCTACCATCAATACAAGGGCACTTGAATCTTTGGGCGGTGGCGGTGGTGGTGGTGGATCCCCAGCTCCTCGCATAAGTAAATAAAGCAATACCCCTGCTACTAAGAAAACTAAAATTATAAACGTTAATTTTTTCATGGTTCGTTATTATTATAGACCAGCACGTTTTATATCTACTTTCGTTTTTATATCTGTACAGTCGCACTTATTATTGTTGTAATCTAGGATAAAACCATTTACTTTAGCTTGCCACTTCTTTTGCAAATTTTTATTATTTAAAGGATCTTTTAAAGAAGCCAATAAATTGTCACATATAGTTTTACACTTATCCTTCTTTTCTTTTTCTTTTTCTTCTTCTGCTTTTGCTTTTGCTTTTGCTGCTGCGGCATCTGCTTCTGCTTTTGCTTTTGCTGCGGCATCTGCTTTTGTATCTGCGGTAGCTTTTGCATCTGCGGCTTTTTTCTTATCCGCTTCAATTTTCTCGTTTACTTCTGGTGAGTTTTTCTTGAAAAATTCTTTAAGCATAACAGGTTTCTCTATATCCTTAAGATCTTTCCAATCAAGGGGAGTATTTTCCTCACTATAGGCCCACTTACCATTAAAATATCTATAAAATCGCTTGGTAGATTTTTTAAGAATCCCTTTCTCCGTGAGAATCTCCTCTGAACCAGGTTTTACCGTATACCCAGATGGGTTGTTAGGTAGCTGGACTTTAGGGTCTGGTGTATTAGTTTCTGCTGTAGGGTTAGTTTCTGTCGTACTTGTTCCGTTTCCTGTGAGAATTGGAGGTACATTCTCACTAAACCAACCTAATTGCCATCCAGTTATTCCAAATCCACCAAAGAGTAAAAGCACAAAAACCATCACAAAGAGACCTTTTTTTGATTCCTTTTTCGGTTTTTCATCTCCGCCAAAGTTAACACCGCCAACATTTCCTCCAATAACCCCTGTTGCAGGACCTGATGTTCCGTGTGTGCGGCTGTTAGCGCCGTTAAAGACCATTTTATACGTCTTATGTGATCTTGTATTATGAGTTTGAACTACTGCATTTGTTTGTTTGTCAATAATTTCAACCAATACAAATTCTGCCGTTATGGCTACAAAAAAAGAATTGCCATTAATTAACGATGCTTGCATTTCTCTACTATCGACTTTCACTCGATACCGAGAAGGGTCAAAATTTTCAATAATAAATTGCTTAGGATGATCTACTTTAAGAACAGGCAGCAAAACATGTTGTTTATCTCGAGCATAAAAGGATTCAAAAGCTTGCGATGAACCCCCTCTCCTAATTTCAATTTTATCAGTTTTATTCAGGTCATTTATTTCAATTATCCCCGGTGCCAACTGTTTAATAAGGGTGGAATGAAGCGTTATCCCGTTTATCAAAATTTGATAATCTTGCCCATTATAATTCTGCATTTCAACCTTATATTTCCGTACTAAGGATGTAACCGCAATAAAATTCGGATTACTGGAAACATAAGCATTTGGTCGATCGAAGAAATAGATTTTACGGTAATCTAAAATATCTAGGTCTGTAAAAACCTCTTTGATTTCATCGAAGGAAGCATAGTTTTTAAATCCCATTTGAGTTCCAACACTAGTGTTCGAATTAGTGGAGGCTGTTGTATTGAATTCGAGTAACTTTCTAAGAAAAATCTCTTGGCTTGGCAAGCCAGCACTTTCGACTTTATAGTAATTTTTAAAATTGGCTAATAATTCAAAAACATTGGCAGATGGAACAGAACCGGAAGGAAAAATAATTGAAAATACAATGTAGGCTTTTCTACTACCTGAATAATCCATAACAGTTGGATCATAAAGAGAAACAAGGGTATCCCTACCGATTCGTTCAATAGCGTAAAAATCGCTGTATTGCGACATACACAATTCTTGAATATCGATTAAGGTTGTTCTTATCGAATCACTCAAATTATGTGAAAACAAATTGTTTTGAAAGCCATTTTTGACTCCCCATACAACAAATCCTAAAGAATTACTGGTCTGCATTCTATTTATTTTTATGGAAGAAACTAAGAAGACCACCTCTAGACCTATTGCTAAATGCTTTTGCTACAATTTCTTCAATCATTTTTTTCGCCCAAGTATAATCACGTTCGTAAACGTAAGTCGATTTTAAAGTCAAATTACCAATAGAATATGGGTAAGCTTTAATTTCAAATTCGCCTTTATATTTCTTTTTTATATTTTTACAGTTATTAATAAATGACATGTAATTCTCATTTAAAAAATCACCTGCATATTTAACAGCGTCAACACCTGCAGGGAACAAATCTGCTTTTGAAACCAAAATATAAATTCCATCTGTATTTTTGAAGGTTCCAAATTGATCTAAAAGTGATAGAATAGTTAACATTTTAGCCCCTTGTGGCGTATTTCCATCTGGATTTATTGAATTTTGAACATGACGGTCATAATCTACCACGAAAAAAAGAATTTTTCGGTTATTGTTATTCAAGTAGTTCTTAGCATTTAGATTATTATCTGATACTCCTCCCATGGTAGCTTGATCAAATAACTCCCCACTCATTTCAATGAAGTTCAAAGGATGTTGTTGGCCAGAATTAATAGGATCCGTAAGTTCAAATGTAATATAATTTACACCATCAGAAGAAGCGACCGTTCTTTCTGGTAAATAACCCAAATCATACTCATACTGAATGGTATTTTTATATTGTGTACCAATCAAACTGTGGGTATTTTCAATTATTAGACCTTGTTTATCTATATAACTAAACATATTGGCTAGTATGCACGATTTTCCTGAAGCTGGCTGACCAAAAAAATAAATATCGGTCCGATCATTTAATAAGGGCGGAAGATCATTCCATAAATAAAACTCCACTTGTTTTTTTCCTGAAATGTAGTAGCCAATTTTATTGAATAAATCTGGCGTCAATCTAGAATTTTGCAAGTTTTGAGCCATATCTTCAAGAGTGAAAATTCCGTTCAGAATACTGATCTTTATTTCCTCTAAGCCTTTTTGATTGTCTGCAATTTGATTACAAAAATCAATAATTTGTTGTTTTCTAACGTCACTATTTTGAAGTTGGCGCAATCGTTCCGCCTCTGCATTTTGGCGGTTTAGCGCTTCAGATTCAATTTGAGCCATTCGACTCATAATTTCGTTGTTTTTTTCAGGAAGGAGTCCCTTTTCTATCATTTTTTCCAAGGAAAAACTAGGATTTCCTGATTGTATTTTCGTTATTAGTGTTTCAACATCATGACTATTTAAATCATAATAGAAACGTTCTTCACTCAAAGTCATATTCTTGTAAATTATTGAAATTTTATAATTCTATTCCTCCTCCTACTTTACGTGTTTTATAAACCCTGTCCGAAGTTGTTAAAAACAGTGGCGCTAATAATAAAAAATGTTGTAGGAGCACAATCAAAAGTAAGGAATAAGCCCCATTTTTAGAGAGTAATTCCATGGGTTTTGCTAATTCAAATTCTTGTTTCGATATGGGTAAAGCCAAGGTAGAAGCGTATTCATATTTTGTAGCCTCGACTAGGTAGAGTGCTTCAATTTTTTTCTTCAATGTAGGTATTAGTGTATCGACAATGTCCATGGAATTATGCAATTCAAATAAGTTCCATTTTGTAATGTTATCTACTGCTTTTGAAATTCTCGGTTCGAATTCATTACTTGCTTTTTGATAGCTCGATTTTAGCTCACTTTCAATAGCATTTTTTTTACTTGAACGCACCTCCGTTTCTTTAGCACTCTTTATGGTTGCAGCGTCTAAATTATACTTAGATAGCAATTTTTCTTTGTTTCCTTCGGTCATGAGGTTTTGCAAATCAATTTCAATAAATTTAACTAATTCAGCGGATTGTTTTGAATAAGCAAGATTCATTTCGTTCATTTCTCCACGCACCTTTCCATATTGATTTTTCACTTGATTTTTCACGTTTAACTCTACATTGAAGCCATGAATAGTGAAATAAGAAAGCGGAAGAGCTAAAGCTATATACAAACTATAAAGAAAAACTGAAAGATTTCTATTGTAGGCTGAATTTTTTCGTAATTCTTCTCTTTTACGAATTAGTTGATCTAGCAAAAAATAAATACCTAAAGTTAAAACCAGTGTAATAATAATAGCCATCACCAACTGACCGTTAAAAAAATGCATAGTACCAAGAAAAGTGGCCACAACGGAAAGCAAGAGACCAATATACATGAGACCTGTTTTGAGAAAGCCTAATTTATTTTCACTTATTTCACTCATAATGATAAATTTAGTAACAAATATAAAGAATTATTTCAATCTTTTCACCTCTTCTAGGGCTTTATTAATCTGAATAATAGGTCCTATTCGCAAATCCTTGGAGCGTTTCCCTGTTTTAATCAGAATTTCTTTAATTTGAGCATTTTTCAAGTCTGGCTTTATGCTTTTTAACAAAGCAATTGCTCCGGTAACAATAGGAGCAGCCATACTGGTTCCGGCCATAGCTTCAAACTTATTACCTGGAACTGAGCTGTACACATTTACCCCAGGAGCACTTACATGACTTAATTTTCCATAATTACTAAAAGAAGCCATACCATTATTTTGATCAATGGCAGAAACATTAATTACACTTTTTGAACGATTCATAGGGTCAAAACCTATCATAACAGCAATATGCTCGTCTTCGGTGCCATTTCCAGCAGCTAAAACTATGGTCACATTTTCTTTATCTGCGAAGGCAAAAACCTCCGCCCAAAACGCTTCAACGTCCTTATTTTTAGTTCTTGCCCAATTTTCCATAAAACTATCTGGTCGCCCTTTGAAAAATGGTGGTATCGGCATACCAAGAGACATATTAATCACATCCGCACCATTTTTTATAGCATATAAAACGGCATCAATCACATCGGTTGAAGACATTAATTCACCACCATCGCTAATTTGAATGGGCATAAATGAGCATCCCGGTGCTATACCAACAATGCCAAAATTATTATCTGCCTTTCCAATTGCTAAGCCAGAAACATGCGTTCCATGTACCAGTGTGTTAGCTCTTCCAAATACATTACTTGACTTAGTAATAACATTGTAGGGTTTTACAATATTATTTTGCAAATCCTTATGATTCAAATCAAAGCCATCATCAATAATAGCGACAATTACCTCTTTTTTACCTGTGGTAATGTCCCAGGCTAATTTAGCTCCAATGGCATCCAAGTGCCACGATTGAATTTTATTTCCAAGCATTGGATCATTAAAGGTTCTACTGGACCTAAATAGTTGTTCATCCCAAATTAACAAGGGATATTTCTTCATTTTATTTCGTATATCCTGTTTGATTGTAGCTTGAAGAGAATCGGGAAATTGAAATTGAACACGCGAAGTTTCATTGTCATAATAGACAATCTTATAACCTGAGGAAGGGTATGCTTTTTTCAAATCCAGGACGAAATCTTCGAACTTTTGGAGTTTATCTTTTAGCGCAATATTCACCACATTACCAATAATCTCAGAACTATCTTCGCCCTTGATAATTTTTGTTGTATCAATTGCTGGACGTTTACGGGGTTCTTTCGGTAGTATTTTAATTAATTCCTCTTTTTTCTGTTGTTCAGCTGCGTCCTTTGCTGCTGAGTCATTAAAATCCCCACATTTTTTAAACAAAAACAACAAAAGTATCAGTAAGAGAATTAAAAACAACCACCAAAACTTTCTAAACAACCATTCTAACCAGTTCAAAAAAACAAAGAACCAATTGGCCTGAGGTTTCTTTTCTTCTTCTGGGATTGGCTTTACCAAAGTAGGTTTTGGAACTTCTGAAATTAAAGGAATTTCTTTTTCAAGTTGTTTTTCATCCTCATCAATATTCAAAATAATTGTTTCGTTGCCTTCAAGACCTGGCGTTTTTTCGTCCCCGCTCTCATCTCCTTCTAGTCCTTTTCCCGCATAAATATTATTTTCCAGGTCTTCATTTTGACTATTTGTATCAGCAACACTATTATCTTGAATTACGTTTTGAGATTTTTCTTTTTTCGAATAATTTAAAAAGGGCAAATAATTTTCATTATTAAGCAAACTCCAACCCCAAACAACAGCAATATCATTTCCATTTGAAAAAATAATAATATTAGTTGGATTAAATATTTCCTCAAAAATTAGCATCCATTCCTTAGCGTTCCCTCCCACTTTCAATTTCGATTTGCTTTCAAAATGTCCAATAATCTGATCTCGTAACAAACAAAATTTATCAAATAAAAACGTCTTGGCATCATCATCGAATTCAGAGATTCTTTTAAAATCACCAGCGATCGAAGTTTGCCATTGCACAATGTTTCCTATTCGATTTTCCTCAGCCAAGATATTTTGAATGGCTTCATCAGCAAAGTGCAAACGCAACATACTCCTTGCTTGATTATAATATTCTGACAGGTACTTACTTTTGTAAGAAGTTGGCGTAAAATCAGCTGTTTTAAAAGAATAAAATGGTTTCATAAGCTTGGGCAATCAATATAGTAATTCCACTCAGTTTCAGGATTATCCGATGGAAAAACATAGACATCTATAAATCTGGGCTTGGAAGGATCATATCTATAATTGAAACTATAACATCTTTCTCCATTGGTTCCTATTATTCCGCTATCATGTATTTCCCTTCCATCATAAATTATTTTAATTTGATCCGGTTCGTTTTCTGTATCGTAACAATATCGTACCATTCCAGATTTTGTACCCAAGTCCCATGTTTTATGATGATCTTGATTATTACCATTCGCCGAAATCTCACTATTACAAGGTGTTGAATTAGGAGGAGGAGGGGGCAAAGGAGGAGGGTCAACATTTGGCTCATCACTATTATTCAAAGAAGTATCTTGTAAAATCTCCTCTTTTTCTCGAACGCGGGTAGTATCCGGAAGACAAGAGCAACAATTATTCATAAGCGAATCAATTTCTCTCATGTTATTATAGTAAGCATCTTTACCTGAGCAATTTATATATTTAGAAGATGTGTTTTTAGAATTATAACAACATAAAAAGAAAATTAACAATATTGAAACAATAAAAAAAGTCCAAACAAACCACCAATAGCGAAATGCCACGTAATTCATAAATCGAATGGGTTTTACCCACCATTTTTTTCGATATTTATTTCTACTTTTTATCATTCTTATTATTCGAAACTTAACGATTGATTTGCTCTGTTATATTTTACTGTACCAATTATTTCACCCGTCATACAATGTGCACCTTTCATTATTATATTCTTAGGAAAAGAAATAACATCACCAACTTGTTCACCACCAACATTAACAAACTGATAATGATTTGAACCATCACGTTGCATTGCCCCACCTTTATATGCTCGAATATCCAATGACATGTTACCTGAATTTCTTTGAGAAAACCAAAACGCTTTACACAAAATCTTTATTAAGTCAGTCGATCCATATTTATTTATGTCAACGTATACGGATTCAACTCCATAAGCAGTATTATCGCCGCTCCAAACAATATTTGATGAAGTTCTTGGCCGTTTACAATAACCTATAACATCACCACGAGTCGGACTTTCAACATTCGTTCTCGTATCTAAGTCTTTACCTCCGCTAGGATCAAATTGATAGGTAATCAATATAAAATCAGCCGGGAGAAAAATTTCATTTGAGTCCAATGTAGGAATTGAATCATTTTCAATTGGAGGTATTTCGCGCCTACAATCACAGCAAAAAAGCAATCCACTATTTAAGGTGTCAATATTCTTGTGAATGTGATTTAATTCATTGCAGGTTGAATTCGATATTTTCTTTTTGGAAGGGCAGAAAAAATAGAGTAACAAAAATGAAAGAATAAATAAGAGCCAAACTAACCACCAGTATTTCCATGCAAACCAATTTATGCTTCGGATAGTAGTTAGCCACCAAGGATATTTATTACTCCTATTTTTTTTAGCCACTGGTATTATTTGCTCAGTTTCCTCAGGAAGCTCGTTTTCTTCCACAGCAATGGGTATAATTGGTGAAGAAAAATCCGGTTCATCAACTAAGTCATCGGGGCTTATTAAAGCTACAAAATCCATTAATTCAGAATCAATGAAGGAAAATCCATAGGCAATAGCCGTTCTATTTTGCTCTGAACTATAAAATAATTTAACATTATTAATTTCAACTAATTTTACCAATAAGGCAGCAAAAGACTTGGCCTTCTGTTCAAGTTTAAGGCTAGCATATTCTTGGTTTACTATTTTATCTACATTTTCAAGAATGGTGTTTTTAAATGATTTAAAAACTTGAAATACGTCAGATTTTCTTTCTGTTTCTAAAAATTTAAATTGGGAATAGTCTTGATGATTTCCCATCCACTGCACTAAATCATGTTCTAAATGGGGTTGTAGAATTTCCAAATTTTTATCCTGATTTACCCTACTCAAAAAAGAAACCACTCCTTCATCAGGAAGGGGGAATTCTCCAGTTCGTATAGAATGGAATTGACTAATTGCATGTGAGAAAATAATATTCAAAACTCTATACTCTAATTTGGTGGGCAGTTTTCCTTTAATCTAATTTTCGTTTCTTCGAGGCGTTTATTAATGGAATCTAGTTCTTTACAATTATCGCAACGAACCGCTTTCTTATTGGAACAATTTTTACAAATACAACAAAGTAACAATAACAGAATTATCAATAACATGAGTGCCCAGAAACGGTAAGATATCCATCTAAAAAATCGTTTGATTCTTTCCCAAAAAGTTAACTTTCGATGTTCTTGTCCTACGATTGTTTCCGGTTCATCCACCACATCAGTTTCTTTTTTCTCAGTTTCAATAGTATTAATTACAACATTAATGTTTTGGGGAGACGCGGATTGTTCTGTGATTACTCCGGCAGGATTATCTTGATTAAGGGCTGCATCATCATTCGAAAGTGAATTTGTTTTGTCTAGATGATCATCTGAATCATTATTTTCTGAAGAGGGATTCACAACATTTCTTAGAGGTAAAAATTGTGGGGCTAGATAATTAGACGAAGATGAATTAAATCTCCACCCCCATAAAAAAACGAAATCATCTCCATTCGATAAAATTAAATTATCATCCTCATTAAAAGTAGCATTCAACTTCTCATTCCATTGGCCCACTTCTATGCTATTTTTTCCTTTGGGTAGTGAATTAACAATATCTTCAATCGCATATTTGAATTCCCAATATTTTTGCTTTAATTCTATTTGTTTTTGTGAATCAAAGCTATCCAGAGGCATGAAATCGCCTGAATATTCGGCATACCACTCAATAATTTCACTTTTCTCATTAAGAATTGGTTTCGCAAATGAATTAAGAAATTTACTTTCGATTTTTGGTTTTAGGAAACTAAAGATGGCATCAAATTGCTCAAACAAATACCTTGAACCGATAGAGATTGGCTCGTACTCCTTTGTTGATAGTTGATAAACTTTTTTCATCTTAAGCTAAATTAAAATTTAACGAATCTATTTCTTTTATTAAATTTCCCAATTTAGCATTCGCCTCAAGGTCATAATTTACAAAACCACAATTAGCTAAAAGCGCTAATTTAATTTTAGTTACAAAGTTTCCATAGTTATCAATCATCGGCCTCATGTCCTCAAGAACATTCATATTCCCATTAATTGAACTAAGTCCATCAAATATTTGCACTAAGGTCTCATCTGAAACCGATTCGGATTGGGGTTTAAGAACTCCTTGAACATGAAAATTATATTCTTCACTGATCAATTCGAGTTCTTGTACTTTCTCAGAACTAACTAAGGAGAATCCAAAATTGGTCACAAAGTCATTGATATACGCCGCACAAATTGCCGAGAGATATTCTTCCGTACTTTTTCCAAAATGAATACTCTTTGTTCGACTTTGAATAATCGTAAGTAATTGCTCTCTCAATCCCATAGAATCAATGGTAGAAAGCATACTTTCTTTTAAGTCATTAAAAGCTTTACGTGTAAGGCCTTTGGCCTCAAAATCACTAAACTTATCAAATTCAAAGCGATTCAACCAACTATCAAAAAGTCCTTGAAGAAGTTTCGAGGCTGTTGTTTTTAGTTGATTGGCAAAAACGAGATCATAATCAATATTACGCTCATTCAAAAATGCTTCAACCTCTTCTATAGTATCGAGGTATAAGGAATTTCTAATAATCTCCAAATTATCTAGTTTGGAATTTTCTAGATCAACCCCAGGAAACTGTGATTTCAAAAGTGAAAACTGACCAAAATTTTCTACTTTGGATGATTCAAGAATATTAGCATGAAAATAAGAATATATTTCCGTTTCATTAACGGATAATCTCTTTAGAAAGGCACTAAAATAACTTGGGTCATTTCCAAAAACCAAATTAAAATCAAACTGAATAGTTGTTCCTTTTTTTAAAGCATTTTTTCTTTTTTCTTGCAAATTATCTGTGTGAAAATACCTATTCATCTCATTTAGAACGATTTCTTTCTGAGTTGAAACAATATTTACATTGTTTTTAATTTTAACAAAATTTGTTGCAGCAGGAGCTAAATGCTTAATTATGTATTTACTCCCATCCAAATTTATAGTTGCCGCTGCATCCCATGACTCTTTAGGACTAACAAAATGTTTCTTAACAAAATCAAACTCCAAAAAAGATTTCTCCAAACGCTTAAAATGCTCCTCTCTTTCATCTCTCTTTTCAATTTCAACATTTTCTATTTCGAAACCTGTAAAGAGATCATCAGAATATTTAAAATCTCTTAATAAAAAGAAATTAGTAAAATTCTTTTGTGAAGTTGTCCATTCCGTATGCCAATTATTCAGAGAAGTAACAATTTCTTTTTCAAAAAAGCGATTAAATCGAGTATCCCATTTGTATGACAAATCATCTTTATCGTCATTGGTTGAATCGTATTTCAATTGATTATTAAAAAAAGTAAAAATTACAAATAAAGGAGAAACGCCCACTTCGTTTAAGCTTTCTTCGCGGTCTTCCCTATTCATTCCTATATTATTTCCGATCCAATCATTCAACAAGGTTGGAATGCCATTCACGTCTAATTGCTTATCATTACTACAAAACAATAAGTTATTAATTTCAAAATCTGCTGAATATTTATTAAACAAATAGGCAATTTTACCTCTTAAAAGCATGTCAGTAACACTAATTTCCGAAACATCTTCCTTTGTTAATTCCAACCTACTTCTTGCTCCTGGAAAATCAAGCATATCCGTATTTTCCAAAAACGGTTTTTCATTTACCAATTGTTCAGGAACATTTAATTTAAGTTCAGCAGTTAGCGCGCTTAATGCCGAAATATTAATATTGATATAGGAATCTACGTCACATTGAATAGTTATTTTTGATTGATTTGTATGAATTTCCTTTAATCGTTGAACATCTAACATCTCCCCTTTATCTCTTAACACAGCATCAAAAGGGACGTAAACTTTAGCTTTAAAATCCAAGGCCTTGGAGGTATCGATTAACTCTTGCAATATTCTAGAAATATGTTCATTATTTTGCCAGAAAATTGAAAAAACGGATACTATTTCGTTTGCGCTAACATTTTTAATGATTTTGCCAATACTATCCCAAAAAGAAGATTGATTGATTTGTTCAACATAGCCATAAAACTTATTAAAGTTATTTACAAAATACTCTTTCATATCAAGAATATCCTCTTCGACAAGGATATTTTGAGATTCAGTTTTTACAGCATGAATTTTGAGCATATTTTCAGCATGAACTTGAAAGGCATCCTTGCTAGGATAATCTATCAATTTCTTCATATCCGAAAAATAGGAATCGCAAAAAATAATAATTAGATCTTTAACTGAAAGCAATTTCACTTCCACGGGAAATTTATCATTCAAAAAACTTTTTTCAATAGAAAACCTAGTTACCACCCCTGTACTTTCTGCACCAGTCCCTGGTGGATTTATGTCCTTCAAAAAATCATAGCCAGATTCACCAGCATCAATCATAAGTGGATGCCCATCAACACTTAAAATATTCTTGATAAGATATGATTTCCCTACTTGACTAGCACCAAAAAGAGCAAAAACTGGTTTAGAATCTATTGAATTCTTAACTTTACGAATAAGCCTTCTAGCATTTTTTATTTTAAAATCTGCGCGTTCAAAATCTTCATATTTAAGACACTTGTCAATCCATTGATTACTCTGATTCAACATTTGTTGAAAGGCATCAATTTCATTAATTAAACTTGCGATTTGATCTTTAGTAAATTGTTTCATTTGTATAAAAATAGATTCTAACAATAATTATTTAGTAATAGATAATTGAAACTCACCAGTATCTAACCAATATCCTTCATCACTTTCCATTGTTTTAGGGAATAACTTAAAGAAACCTACTGGAACATTTTCACCTTCAACATCTAAAATTTCTTCTATTTTTAATTCCTCCTTATCTTTATCTAAATCACGAGAAACGATCATTTTAAAAGGCAATTTACTTCTGTATTTTGTTTTTAAATTTCCTATTTCATGTATCAGGTTTACTTCATTGAAACCAATCTTTTTACGCACACTTTCAGCCATTCTCATATCATTAAACTCAAAAGACAATAAATATCGGCCAAAATAATTAATGGAATCAACTCTTTTAAAACCAATATTTGTTGGAATGCTATTTATTAAAAGAGTAGCTGAGTCATCTTTTAATTTTAACGGAGTAACACTTAGTTCTCGATGCTCAATAACACCTATATTATCTGCTGTTGAAATGAGTTTGTGAACTAATTTAGTGTTATCAATTCTAAATTGGTCAAATTTAAATAATTTACCTCCTACGTAAGAGATTAAACTACCTACAGTCACAATAGTTTTAGGATCATTAATAAAACCCAATTCATCAGAAAATGGATACCACCGACCAATCCAGTAATTATTCAAATTAATCAATTTACTAGGTGAAACAGGGTGATATCTCATAAATAAATCTTCAACAATACTAAATGAACAAGGTTTACCAGAAAGTAATACAATATCAACTTTGTACAAATGCATAATTGAGCTAATCTGCTTTATTAATTTGGAAAAAACTAGTTGAATTAAAGAATTAACTTTTTTACTTGACAATCGCCATTTTATTTCTTTAAAATCAAACTCAAAATGGGAATTAAAATAATTCAATAGTTCATCATTTGGCTTAATCGTCGGGAAAAAATCATCGTACCCGACCCATTCATCTATTTCCCCATTAGCAATACTCATGTATTTATAAACGATTGGGGTTGCAATTTGGTTAATAAAATTCAACCTCATCAATCTACCTTTATATCCAATTTTATTGCTATCCTTACCAAAAAAACCGTTCAACTTTCGTTCTATACCATCAATGTTACTTTTACGTCCATGGTTTTCAATAACCCCCGTACACCCCTCGTCACCTGAATCAGTAATAGTACCTTCAATAATAATATTCTTAATTAGTATATAAAGCAAATCATCCCCCGCCAAACTAAAACTCTCCCAATACAAAGGATCGGGAATTAATTTAACTCCTGCTTCTTTAGTGTAATCATAGTGAGAAATCATTAAATCGGAAGTGCCTCCACCGATATCTAAAGATCCAATAACCAATGATTTTTGGGTGTTTTTATTTCGAAATTTCCCATGTAATTTGAAAAATAAATCTACATTTTTATCAAATTTATGTTGAATCATTGAATACAAATAAACCATTTGAGCACTTGTTGCTTCATCATATATCCAATCTTTTTTACGTTCAAAATCTTGGTATGTCAATTTCAAATCCTTAACCGCTGGCACTACTTCAGTAGTGATTTCGGCTGTTGGCTCGTAGGAATCTGACGTGTATAACTGATATTTATTCAACAATTGAACTGCTTCATCCGCACATTCCCGAAGTACAATTTGTTCCTTTTTGGTCATTGCGGTTGGACATGATATCAAAATACGTTTAATCTTCCTTATACTGGAAGGGTTACCATGAGAACTTCTGAACTCTATAGAATTAACATATCTTACTGCATGATTTAATATTTCTAAATAAACAAAAGTCATTAAAGACTTTCTAGAATAAAACGCATCAGTACTAAAAATTGTATCTAAACACACTGTTCCATCTGCATTCAACTGCTCAGAAATACCTTTTTTATATACTTTCCTTGGCAACATTCCCTCTTCATTTGAATGAAATTCCCATTCAATTTCTGACGGATTAGTATCCCATAGATATCTTTTTGGACTAGAATTATACGTTCTAATTTCTCGTGTTAATTTTAATTCAATATTTGAATCGTTTATTAATTTTTCTGCTTCAAACCCTACACGAACAGGACTTGTCCATTGAAATTTATTATGAATCCCCAAATTATAGTTATGACTGGAGATATTTACATCCTTAAAAATAACCTTGGTAGAAAATGAATCTTGATATGAAATAAAAGGGTCAGAAAAATCAATTATCTCTAATTTCTTCACCGAGTTAAAATTAAAATTTTGTGAGGAAGAATTTTCAAACAATAGCGCACAAGTTTTACTGTTTCCAATATCCAAAACAAGGTCTACATCCATCGAATTTCCATTATCTGATAAAAGCTGAATTTCAGGAAATTTAGTTAAGGATTTTAAAACTCTTGTCAGGTGAACATAACTCGCAATATCTTTTCTAAGTGGTTTTTGCACCTCCTGATTCGGTTTATTTGTAATTGTTGAAATATATTGCTGAATCCAATCGCCACCTGTCAGGGTATCCATAAACTTGAGAATATGACTTTCATTTTTAGATAATGCAAAAATATTCTCGTTCATATTTTCATGAATAACAGGACTGATCGAGTTTTGGTCTGCTTTACCAGTTGAAGTGTCTACCATTAACACTAAATTTAATTCAGTATCATTCACAATTTCAAAATAAATCCGAACCCAATCAATAGGTCCAAAAAAATCATTATTTATATTATTCCTTTTAAAAAAAGGCAAGGGAATCCATTTCTTCTCAAATAATTTCAAGGTATTATGAATATTACTTAAAGAAAAGAATTCTCCCTCTTCCTCCTGCGTGAATTGCGTTAGTGAAGCATCATTTTCTGCATCGATTGAAACGGAATCATTTAATCCTAGATACCCTTTTTGAATTAACTGACTTCTTCTTGCAAATAAGCTTTTATCATTATTTATTGGAAGCAATTCATCAATCCAAAAATCATCACGGCGCACATCGAAGCTTTCGGTAAAATTAAATCGTAAATTCTTTTGCAAGTTTTTATCATAACGTTCTGAAAAACGGAAAACTTGTAAACCAGTATTTGCTATAAATGTAATTGAACTCATAAACATTTTAATAATTCATCTAAGATAGAAAAAATTAATGAATTATGTGAAAAACATTAAAATAGTAAAGCACATTCACCTCATTTTATCAATGAATCAGCACCTTATTTTTTTTAAAAAAAAACTCTTTAATTTACCCTTAGATCAAATAGAAATCCGCGGCTAATTAAATCAATTTTAGCCTGATAACTTAGTATTTGACTTCATTTCGCCAAAGGCAATTAAATCAAAAATATACTGATTATTTATTTTAAAAACCCTGATTAGCAATAAAAATTATACATTTGAATGACTTAAAATATAAACTGATAATTATGATCAATAAATTAACTAGTTTGAAAAAGATTTTATTAAAAAACTTTTTCAAACTGACTATCGTTTTATCCCTGCTAATGACTTCCTTTGACACCTTAGCTCAATTAAAAACGGTTTACGCTTCCGGTGGTCAAGTAAAGGTTAATTGGGACTACCGCTTCAAACAAAATAAAGAAAATGAAGATGAATATCCTTTTATATATGGAAGTGGCTGCACAGAAAGTCCGTCAACATCTTATGCATCTTCGACTCTAAGTTCACAAGGATCAATGAATTATTATTCTACGAACCTTCATGATTGGGACCCGAGAACTGCATGGGTCGAAGGGAAAACAGATTACGGTATTGGTCAATATTTTGATGTTGATTTGCCTTATGGTGGAAGTAATGTCGGAATTTTCAATGGGTATCAAAAATCTTACGAAGCATGGCTTAACAACTCCCGCGCAAAAAAAATGAAAGTATATGGTGACAATAAACCACTTTGCTACCTTGTTCTTAACGACAATATGGGATGCCAAACATTTGACATACCATCACAAGATGAATTTGATGTTTATAGATTTGAAATTGTAGAAGTATATCCGGGTGTCAAATGGAAAGATGTTGCCATTTCCGAAATAACGAATCTTGGGTGTTGCTTCAACACGAATACAAATGTCCTCCTAACACAAAACAAAACTGTATTAGTTGCGGAACTTTCCCCTGGCGCAATTATTTCTAGCGTGGATATTTTAACCAATGAACCAAGAGATAACAAAATTGTTAAAATGGTTAAACTTACCCATCACACTCTTCTTCGCGTTCAAACTAAAAATAATTTAATAGAGTTAACGCCTTATCACCCATTTTACATTAAAAACTTTGGCCTTACATCTTTGTATAAATTGAAAAAATCACAAGTGTTTTGTTCTTATGAAGAAATGATAAATCAAGTAGAGGTGCTCGTTTGGAATGATCAGTTACAAATATGCGAGTACATTCCAATTACAAATATTGAAATCCTAAATGGAACTTTCGACACTTACTCTATTGAAGAATTAAAGTTCAGCAAAAACTACATAATAAATGGATTTGTAAGCTCTGTTTACTAGCTCAGACTCATCATTTTTTTTTTAGCAAAATGAAATTTGTTTGCCAATCTCATTTGGTAAATGTGCTTGTTTTATTTCCGATGCAAATAGTGCACAAAAATATTACTCTTATTTCAGTTTTAGATTAATTAAACCTTATAATTTATGTAACTTGGCAGTAAGTATTTTACATATTTATTCACTCATTTTGATATATAAAAATCATCTTAACAATAAAAATTTGAACTAGAAGAAAATGATGTTCTAATTCATCCATTTATCGCTATTTTGCGAACTATTTAGTTTTCTTTGTGTTATTAAAAATAGATTAATCACATGCAAAAATCAGGTTACGTATTTACCCCATTCGAAGCGCCAAATCAATCTCCCTTTGAGAAATTGTTCGAAGTTTTTAGTGAGTTAATTACGCATACCTCAGGTGATGTTGATGAAGCATTGGATTGGCTGAAAATCCTTGATAAAGAGTATCATCTGACCACCGATGAATACACTATGGAGGATTTCATTGAAGACCTCAAGAAAAAAGGATTTTTGCGCGAAGAAATTCAACCGGATGGCAAAGGTCAATTGTCCATCACCGCGAAAACTGAACGAGTGCTTCGAAAAAATGCCATGGATCAACTATTTGGAAAGATTCGAAAAAATGGCGCAGGAAATCACAAATCCAAAAAAAGTGGACAAGGAGATGAATCCACTGGGGAGTTTCGCGACTTTCAATTTGGTGATTCCTTCGAGAATATTTCCATCACCGAAAGTTTAAAAAACGCTCAAATTAATAATGGCGCCGATGAATTTAGACTGACGGAACAAGATTTAGTCGTGGAAGATACGCACCATAAATCTCAAATGAGTACGGTATTAATGATTGATATCAGTCACAGTATGATTTTGTATGGAGAAGATCGCATCACTCCAGCGAAAAAAGTAGCGATGGCCTTATCGGAGTTGATTACCACCTCCTATCCGAAAGATACCTTGGATGTCATTGTTTTTGGAAATGATGCCTGGCCGATAAAAATCAAAGACCTCCCCTATTTGAATGTAGGACCTTATCATACTAATACCGTTGCCGGACTGGAATTAGCAATGGACATTCTTCGCAGGAAACGAAATACCAACAAGCAAATATTCATGATCACGGATGGTAAACCAAGTTGTCTTCGTTTATCAGATGGACAATACTACAAGAATAGCAATGGACTAGATCAAATGATAGTCGAAAAATGTTATACGATGGCCGCTCAGGCAAGAAAGATGCACATTCCAATCACTACCTTTATGATTGCACAGGATCCCTATTTACAATCCTTTGTAGAACAATTTACCGCTTCGAACAAAGGGAAAGCATTTTTTACTGGTTTAAAAGGACTAGGCGAAATGATCTTTCACGATTACGAAACCAATAGAAAAAAACGAATTAACTAAGAAAAATGAATACTTCCATCACCACATTTGGCGCTTTGAAGGCGTCTGGATACGAATCTAAAAGCATTAAAACAGAATTAAGAGACAACTTAATTGCTGCACTTCAAACAGGTAAAGCGACCTTTCCAGGAATGCATGGTTATGAAAATACGGTAATTCCACAATTGGAACGCGCCATATTATCCAAGCACAACATCAATTTGTTAGGATTACGCGGACAAGGAAAAACACGGATAGCGCGCTTAATGATTCATTTATTAGATGAATACATTCCGTATGTTACTGGAAGCGAAATGAATGATGATCCTTTTCATCCGATTAGTCGATATGCACGAGATTTGGTAGCTTCGGAAGGAGATAAAACCCCTATTTCATGGTTGCATCGATCAGAACGATTCTTTGAGAAATTAGCTACGCCAGATGTAACGATTGCCGATTTAATCGGAGACATTGACCCTATTAAAGCAGCCAACTTAAAATTGAGTTATGCCGATGAGCGGGTCATTCATTTCGGAATGATTCCAAGAGCCAATCGTTGTTTATTTGTGATTAATGAATTACCAGATTTACAAGCGCGTATTCAAGTGGCATTGTTCAATATTTTAGAAGAAGGCGATGTTCAAATCCGAGGATTCAAATTGCGTTTACCCTTGGATTTACAATTCGTTTTTACAGCAAATCCGGAGGATTATACCAATCGCGGAAGTATTGTCACCCCATTAAAAGACAGAATTGGATCGCAGATTTTAACCCATTATTCGGCGGATATTAAGACTGCTAAGAAAATTACGCAACAAGAATCTGAAAAGATGGATAATCGCACCTGTAAAGTCCATGTGCCAGAATTAGCCAAAGACATTCTTGAACAAATAGCCTTTGAAGCAAGAGCAAGCGAGTACATCGACCATAAAAGTGGGGTGAGTGCGCGTATGAGTATTACAGCATATGAGAATTTAATCAGCACAGCAGAACGCAGGGCTTTAATGAACAACGAAAAAGAAACAACCGTTCGTTTCAGCGACTTAATCGGAATGATTCCATCCATTACTGGTAAAATGGAGCTGGTATATGAAGGGGAACAAGAAGGAACTTCTTTTGTTGCGCAGCACTTAATTAGTGAAGCAACGAAAACATTGTTCTTGCACTATTTTCCAAAAATTGAAAAACTAAAGAAGCAAGAGCAAGAAACTCCCTATGATGAAGTATTAAGTTGGTTTTTTGAAGCCGATGCCTTCGAATTGTCAGATGAAGCTAGTGAAAAAACGTATACTAAAGCGCTTTTGGGTATTCAACCATTAGTTAAGCTTTTAAAGAAATACCAACCAAAAGTAGCAGCTATTGACACACCATTTTTAATGGAATTTATCCTTTGGGCATTAGTCGAATTCAAACAACTTTCCAAGAAAAGAACCGATTCTGGAATTTCCTTCAATGATGCGTATGATAGTTTATTGTCAGGATTTTAAGGGAGGGGAGAATTTACCAAGTACTCATCAAAGAACTGTGACCATTCTTTACCTTCAAAAACGGATCAAACAGTAAAATAACTATATTTTACTGTTTGATCTAATTTGAAATAATATTTTACCGTCTAAAAAGAACCAAACTGTCTATTTTGTAATTTTTACCGTTTACTAATTTAATTTAGTATATTTACAAAAAAGATAATTATGTCCGAGTTACTTTATCAGATAAATCCAGACCGCAATAAACCTTGGAATGATTTACCAGAATTACCAATCCAAAATGAATTGATTGATTCAATTCCCATATTAAAAAAACTGGGAGATGCGAAAGCAGCGTTAGCGAAGCTTCAAGGCAGAAGTGTTGTTATTCCTAATCAAGGTATGCTGATAAATTCAATTAGTTTACAAGAGGCAAAAATCTCATCTGAGATCGAAAATATTTTCACAACAGATGACGAACTATATAAGGCATTTAGTGATGGACAAAGTGAAGCAAATAGTGCCTCAAAGGAAGTGTTGAGATATCGAGAAGCGCTTTGGTCAGGGTATAATTATCTTTCGAAAACACAGAAATTCAATCAAGATTATTTCCTTCAAATTTTTCAAGAAATAAAACAAACAAAAGATAAAATAAGGCCTCCCTTTCTTGAAACATCTATAAAACAAGGTGGCACTGGACCAAATGCGGGCAAAGTAATTTACACGCCACCTAGAGGAGCGGGTGTGATCGAAAAGAAATTATCAAACTTGATAGATTTTTTAAATGATGACCAATCATATAACATGGATTACCTCATCAAAATGGCAATCGCACATTTTCAATTTGAAGCAATTCACCCCTTTCGTGATGGTAATGGCAGAACAGGTAGAGTTTTCAATATCCATTATTTGACAGCTAAAGGGTTATTAGATTTTCCAATTCTATTTTTAAGCCGATATATTCTCGATAACAAAACCGATTATTACGCAGGACTACAAGGTGTTTCACAAAGAGGAAACTGGGAAGAATGGATTCTATTTATGCTTAATGCAGTTGAACATACTTCCAAGATTACGTATCATAAAATAAACGAGATCATTTCGGTTAAAGACGCAATATTAGACTATATTAAAAAGGAAGGTAAATTCCTTAATCCCAAGGAATTGATAGAATTCATATTTAACCAACCTTATACAAAAGTTAACCAACTGGTTGAGCACAGCATATATGCTGAAAAAACAGCAAGAAAATACCTAAATGAGCTTTGCACCATGGGCGTTCTAGAGAAAAAAACAATTGAGGGAAAACATTATTATCTTAACCTTGAATTATATAGGATTCTGTCAGAATAACATACCTAGTTCTAACTTTTGAATTTTTCTAATATTGCACTAAATACAAGGAATAGAACTAAAATTAATCAAAAGTTATTCCGCTTGGGGTGTGAACAATAAAAAAGTCCCAAACCTAATTGGAATGAGACTTTTAGCTTACTTTGTGACCTCGTAAGGATTATTTCATGATCCATCTCATTGTGGGCATTCCAAGCATAGAACCCAAACTGCTTTGCAGTTAGAGGTTTTTCATTTTCCGTCGCTTTTCAAAATAAATTTTGAACGGTTTTAACGGATTATGCTGCGCATGATCCGTTTCGTTTTGGGCTTACCCAAGCATAGAACCCCAACTGCTTTGCAGTTGTAGGGTTTTTCATTTTCCGTCGCTTTTCAAAATAAATTTTGAACGGTTTTAAGGGATTATGCTGCGCATGATCCGTTTCGTTTTGGGCTTACCCAAGCATGGAACCCCAACTGCTTTGCAGTTGTAGGTTTTTTCATTTTCCATCGCTTTTCAAAATACATTTTGAACGGTTTTAAGGGATTATGCTGCGCATGATCCATCTCATTGTGGGCATTCCAAGCATAGAACCCAAACTGCTTTGCAGTTAGAGGTTTTTCATTTTCCGTCGCTTTTCAAAATAAATTTTGAACGGTTTTAACGGATTATGCTGCGCATGATCCGTTTCGTTTTGGGCTTACCCAAGCATAGAACCCCAACTGCTTTGCAGTTGTAGGGTTTTTCATTTTCCGTCGCTTTTCAAAATAAATTTTGAACGGTTTTAACGGATTATGCTGCGCATGATCCGTTTCGTTTTGGGCTAACCCAAGCATAGCACCCCAACTGCTTTGCAGTTAGAGGTTTTTCATTTTCCGTCGCTTTTCAAAATAAATTTTGAACGCGCTGTAAAATGAAAAACCCCGACTTATTTAAGTCGGGGTTCCTTTTGTGACCTCGTAAGGATTCTAACCTTAAACCTCCACAGCCGTAATGTGGTGCTCTATACAGTTGAGCTACGAAGCCGTTTGTGTGATAAATCACGCAACAAAGATAAAGATAAAAACAAATTAGGCAAAGTATAGTTATAAGATTATTGCTAATAGATAAATAGTAAATTTGTAAAAACAACCGAATGAAATATAATTTATCAGAAATAAATGACTTAATGCGCATGCGAAGGACTATTTATCCAGAGCAGTTTTCACCGCGAAAAGTTCATAAAGAACAAATAGAATTATTATTAAATAATGCGCAATGGGCGCCAACACACGGCAATACACAACCATGGCGTTTCAAGGTTTTTACAGAGCTGGGCTTGGAAAAGTTAAGTGATTTTTTAGGAACTACCTATCTCCAACAGACTCCAAAAGAGCAACAAAATGATCTGAAACTTGCCAAATTAATTTCTCGCCCGCTTAAATCGTCGGTTGTAATTGCGATTTGCATGGAAAGACAAAAAGAAGAACGAATACCAGAAATTGAAGAAATTGAAGCAGTAGCATGCGCCATTCAAAATTTACATTTGAGTTGTACTGCATATGGCTTAGGTGGATTTTGGTCGACACCGAAATTAATCTATACCCCTCAAATGAATGAATTTTTAGCACTTGGCGAAAAAGACAAATGCCTTGGCTTATTTTATATCGGCTATCCTTCCATAGATTGGCCTTCTTCCCATAGAAAACCATTGGAATACAATACTGAATGGATAAATTCGTAATTTTAGAAATAAATAAAGCAGTGCTGTTGCCTCTAAAACATTTCTTGGTTTTTTCCTTCCTCGTGTCAATGCCCATTATTGGTTTTTGTCAACTAGGGGACGAAAGTAAATTCCCTTCGTATTTTGGAATTTATGCTAGAGCAGTATTTCCAAGTAATGCGATTGGAAATGCCCCAATTACAGTATCCAAAAATGGATTTACGAGCACAATATCGCAAAATTTAGGTTATTCATTTGGAGGTACCGTTCGAGCAGGTATTACAAAATTAATTTCCTTTGAAACAGGAATAAATTTTACACAGCGTAATTTCTCAATTCAAATGGACCTGGTAGATTCATCTATTACTGGAACAAATACCATGGGATTCATTCAGTATGACATTCCATTAAATGCATTAATCTACATTCAACTCTCAAAAATTTGGTATGCCAACGCTTCTATTGGTATGGCTGTTGGTTTTAAGCCCACAAATATTGGAGTCATAAATTATCCCGGAGGATTACACACCATTACACATACCGGCTACGTGAAATCTAAGATTGGATTAGATATTAATGGGAATTTTGGCGTGGAATACCGCACTAAAAAAAGGGGGATTTTTAATTTAGGTGGCTCAGTTCGTATTCCACTTCAACCTTTATTTCAGTATATTGCTGTATACACCAACCAAAGTTATCGTACTGGAGCAATTGCCGATGTTAATGGATCATATTTAAGCCTAGACTTGAAATACTTTTTACCTCTAAAGCGTGGCAATGCGGAAATTAAAAAAGGACCAATAGAATAAGTTATTGGCATCATGCCTGTTCCTCTAAAAAGCAAAAGAACTTCTGCACCTAATCAAAACTTAACTCGTTTTTAAATGTTCTTTAATTAAGCTAATATTTCTTTCTATCGATTCTATATTAAATTATTGTTTCAGCTAGAATATTAAGCTAGATAGGTTAAATTTGCACATGAAATTAATTGAGGATTTTTATGTTTAAAAAGCTATTTTTTTTACTCTTCTTGTTTAGCCTTACAGCTGCAAAAGCACAAGAATCAAGGTCAACCTTAAGTGGTTATTTAACTGATTCTAAGAATGGGGAAGCGCTAATTGGTGCCAAAGTAGTAATTGCATCTTTAAACATGGCCGCAGTCACAAATACTTATGGATTTTACTCTTTAACCGTTCCCGCAGGAAAATACAAGGTCGAATTCCGTTCGCTAATTTATCCGATTGATACAAAAGAAATTGATTTGACCAATGATGTCCGATTTAATTACGAGTTAGGGGCAAATTACCAAGAAATTCAAGAAGTGGTGGTTAACGCTAAAAAAGGTGAGAACGTTAACTCAACAAAAATGGGTCAAATTGAATTACAAATTGATCAAATTAAAACGTTGCCTGCCTTTATGGGAGAAGTGGATGTTATTAAAGCCATTCAATTATTGCCTGGTGTTTCTTCTATTTCTGAAGGTGGACAAGGATTTTATGTGAGGGGTGGTGGTCCTGATCAAAATTTGGTTTTACTTGATGAGGGCGTTGTGTATAATGCGGCACATTTATTTGGCTTTTTCTCTGTATTTAATTCTGATGCGGTTAAAAGTGTTAACCTCATTAAAGGTGGTATGCCTGCGAATTTTGGTGGACGAATGTCTTCGGTATTGGAAGTAAATATGAATGAAGGAAACAACAAAGGATTTCATATTAAAGGTGGAATAGGAGCCATTTCATCGCGTTTTACGATTGAAGGTCCATTGGTCAAAAATAGGGGCTCCTTCGTGATTTCTGGACGAAGAACCTATATCGATCTTATCATGAAAGCGGCAATTCCAGATACCTCTCCTTTTGCTGGTTCCAGTTATTATTTTTATGATGTAAATGCTAAATTTAATTACAAATTATCCGATAAAGACCGCATATTTTTAAGTGGATATTACGGCAAAGATGTTTTTAATTTTACGGATAGAGACGGTGGCTTTGGTGCTGATATGCCTTGGGGAAATGGAATAGCCGCTTTACGATGGAATCATTTATTTACCAATAAATTATTTATGAATGTTACCGGTACCTTTTCCGATTACATGTTCAAATTCGGTTCTAAACAGGATCAGTTTCGCTTCGAATTGACTTCTGGTGTGCGAGATGTAGGAGGGAAAGTCGATTTTTCCTATTTCCCGAATGCTAGGCATCGTATTAAATGGGGGGCTGACTACATTTATCACACCTTTACGCCAACTAGCGTTTCCGCTGAGGCAGATAGTGTTGTTTTTAATACCGGTGAAGCTCAAAAACTATTTGGCCATGAGTCAGCTATCTATTTAATGGATGAGTTTGATTTGAATGATAAAATACGTGTTAATGCAGGCTTACGGTATAGTATGTATCAGCATGTTGGCCCATTTACTCGCTTTATTAAAGGTGATATTAGTACGCCAGATACAGCGATTGTCTACGGTAAAGGAGATTTACTTAAATTTTATCATGGTTTGGAACCTCGCTTGTCATTTCGTTGGTTGATTTCGGACCAAAGCTCTTTCAAAGCAGGGTATTCCTATAATTACCAATACGTTCACTTAACTTCATTGAGTGCCGTGTCTCTCCCAACGGATATTTGGTTTCCCACTACAGATAAGGCGAAACCTCAAAAAGGATGGCAGGGTTCTGTTGGGTATTTTAGAAATTTTTTCAATGACAAATACGAAGCTTCTGTCGAAGTTTATTATAAAGGAATGAAGAATTTGATCGAATACAAAGAAGGCGCTTTACCAGGTGACAACGTAAATGATAATACAGATAATCTGCTTGTTTTTGGAACTGGCAGGGCCTATGGCATCGAGTTCTTTTTTAAGAAATCAGTCGGGAAATTAACAGGTTGGATTGGGTATACATTAGCTAAAACAGAACGTACATTTCCAGATTTAAATGAAGGGAAGGTATTTGCGGCAAAATATGATCGAAGACATGATTTAAGTATTGTTGGAACCTACAAATTAAATGAGCGTTGGACATTTAGCACGGCATTCATATACGCAACGGGAAATACCCTTACCTTGCCTACTTCTTGGTATATCCAAGAACAAAATTTATTATACAATTATGGTGAACGAAATTCAACGCGAATGGCGCCTTATCATCGCTTGGACATCTCAGCGACCTTGTACTCCAAGCCAACAAAAAAACATACCGATCCTGTTACTAACATAGAGGTTGATGTGAAGAAAAAGTTTCGAAGTAACTGGGCCTTTTCAGTCTATAATGTTTATAACCGAGCCAATCCTTTCTTTTTGTATGTAGACAATGACGGAAGTTTTGCCACTGGAGATGTTAAAATTACCGTAAAACAAGTATCCTTATTTCCAATCATACCAAGTGTAACTTGGAATTTTGAATTTTAATATGAAAAAAATAACTTTCCCCTTACTACTTACGCTCGCGATAATTTCTTCGTGCACGAAGGAAGTCGAAATTGATATTCCGGGTTATGTAAAAACGATCGTAGTAGACGGAAGTATAACAACAGGACAGCCTCCAATCGTTCTACTTTCCTCCTCCCAAGATATATTTTCTCCAACAAATTTACAAGCCTACATTGACGGCTTTATTTCCGGAGCAGTTGTTACCGTTTCTAATGGTACAAATACAGTAACCTTGACGGAGTTCTGCACCGATAACCTTCCTGCTGGAACGGAGGCTTATGCTGCATCAATTTTTGGAATTCCTGTAGACCAATTGGCTAATTTTCATTTGTGTGCTTATACTTCTTTAGATCCCTCCATTTGGGGCGAAGTGGGAAAGACCTACACATTAACGGTAACGCAAGAAGGTAAAACCTACAATTCAGTGACCACCATCGGGCAACCAACTCCATTAAGTTCGCTTGTGTGGACTCCAGCACCTGGTGAAGATCACGCAAAGATGAAAGGAGTTTTGTCCGATCCTCCCGGACAGTACGATGCCTATAAATGGGAGTTAAAATACCTAAAAGATCCTGTTTATACCAAAGATTTTAATCCTTTCTTCAATGATCAATTCTTTGATGGTTTAACGTTTGATTTTGATGTTTCAAATCCAATGGGATACGCTGACACCTCGATTTCAAATCAACGTGATTTCCATTTAGGCGATACCGTAGTGCTTAAAATGTCGAAGTTAGGAAAGCCTGAATATAGTTTCTTTGAGAAGAAATACAACCAAATTTATTCTGCTGGCAATCCTTTTGCAACGCCTACCAACATTCCAAGTAACATTGATGGAGGCGCTTATGGGGTTTGGGTTGGTTATTCCCCGTGGTATGACACCATAATTTGCCAATAACTTATTCTATTGGTGATTTTTTGATTTCCGCTGGTAGAGTAGTAAGGAGAAAATGAAGATCCGCCTCTTCTCTCGACTCCGCTCGAAACTCGGTTAGTGAATCGAGCGGAGTCAGAGCACTCAAGGGGCATCGAGTCCGCCGCATCGAGTCGAGATGCGCTGTACCCAAGTCTTAATTCAAAATCATTTAGTGTGAGCTTGATTTTCAATAAGAATGATTAATTTCGTACATTACATTAGACAAATGAAAATCTCATACAACTGGCTGGCAAAATACCTAGATAGCAAACTATCCGCAATCGAAATTGCCACAATTTTAACAGATACAGGATTAGAAGTTGAAAGCACTACAGCCATTGGGCAAGTTAAAGGCGATTTAGAAGGTGTTGTGGTAGGAGAAGTAATCGAATGTATCCAGCATCCCAACGCAGATCGTTTGAAAATCACACAAGTTTCTATCGGCACAAAACAATTACAAATTGTTTGTGGTGCAACAAATGTGGCTATCGGACAAAAAGTGGCAGTGGCATTAGTAGGAACAACACTTTATCCAAGTCCAGATAACCCTTTAACAATAAAAGAAGCAAAAATTCGCGGTGAAGAATCATTTGGTATGCTTTGCGCAGAAGATGAACTAGGAATTGGAAACTCACACGATGGCATTCTTATTTTAGAAAAACATGCGCCAATTGGAGCACCCATCAGCGAAGTAATAAAACTACATCCAGATTTTGAATTTGAAATTGGACTAACGCCAAATAGATCCGATGCAATGGGGCATATCGGGGTAGCAAGAGACCTTAAAGCTTTTCTAAATCATCATCGAAATAGTGATTTATCGATTGATTGGCCTATCCTAAAAAATCAGAAAGTATTTGAAAATAAAGAAGTAACTGTTTCAATTACTGATCAAGAAAATTGCAGTCGCTATTGCTCCGCCGTTATTGAAAATGTAAGCGTTGGCGACTCACCAGAATGGTTAAAAATTGCCTTGCAATCAATCGGACTAAAACCAATCAACAATGTCGTAGACGTAACTAATTATGTCATGTATGAATTGGGGACACCATTTCATGCATTTGATGCAGCTGCACTTTCCGGAGAAATAAAAGTTCGTCAAGCAGAACTAAACGAAACCATAGTGACACTTGATGGCATTGAACGTAAATTAAAAGGAACTGAACTCGTTATCGCCAATGAAAAAGAAGCACTTTGTCTTGCTGGCATTATAGGTGGACAAAAAGCAGCGGTTTCCAACACTACATCAACACTATTTCTCGAATCAGCCTTATTTAACGCTGAAACAATTCGTAAAACAGCCAAAATTCATAACTTAAATACCGATGCAAGTTTTAGGTTTGAACGTGGTGTCGATCCCGATCTCACCTATTTTGCCTTAAATCGGGCCATCGATTTGTTACTAGAAGTAACAGGTGGACAATTAAGCCAGGGACCACATGATCTACTTATTCATGCGCCAAAAGAGAAAAAAGTTGATATCGACCTTGCGCAAATAAATAAATTAATTGGTATACAACTTAGTGCTGAAGCCGTTGAAAAAATACTACTAGACCTTGATTTCATAATTAATACAAAAAACGAAAATTGTTGGACAGTTACAGCGCCAAATTACCGAACCGACGTAAATCGAATGGCAGATGTAGCGGAAGAAATCCTTCGAATTATTGGATTTAATTCGGTCCCAATTCCTGAAAAATTTCATTACGCCTTTACCCCTCCTCCAATTGTAACAAAGAACAATTGCGAAAAACAAGTAAGTGAATTCTTAGTAGCCAAAGGTTTTTCAGAGATAATGATGAATTCATTGAGCAAAGCATCCTACAGCACCTATGTTCCCGAAGATGAGGAGCCAGTAAAAATTATGAATCCGTTGAGCAGTGAATTAAGCCAGATGAGGCAAACCCTTATTTTTGGACTTTGTGAAACAATTGTTTATAATCAAAATCGGCAACAAAGTGATTTGAAATTATTTGAATTTGGTGCTAGCTACCGTAAAATAAAGGATGCATACGTTCAAACCAATCAACTGGCGCTGTCGATTTCAGGGAAGCAAGAAGTAGAAAATTGGAATAATACTAACAACCCAAATACTATTTTCACTTTAAAAGGAACTGTATACTCTCTATTAGCGAGATTCAATTTGGATGAAATATCAGAATCGTTTGTTGAAAATAGCCCTTACTTTTCGGAAGGTTTAACGTTCAGTATTGAAAACCAAGTTATCGCCGAAATTGGTACCCTAAAACAAGATTTAAAATCAAACTTTGGAATAAAAAACGAGGTTTTTATAGCGCTCATAAAATGGGATGTACTCTTTGATTTCATTCAAAAGAAGACCATAATATTCAAAGGCCTTCCAAAAACATTTGAAGTAAGAAGAGACTTCTCTTTGCTATTGAACGAAGCAACAAACTACCAAGAAATAGAACGTATTGCCTTCCAATCGGAAAAAATATTACTTAAAAAAGTAAACTTATTCGATGTATACGAAGGAGATAAATTGGAAAATGGTAAAAAATCCTATGCCGTTTCGTTTCACTTTCAAGATATTGAAAAGACATTAACCGATCAAGTTATTGATACTTGTATGGAGAAAATAAGGATGAATCTTGAAAAGAATTTAGGAGCAAGCTTGCGCTAAATCTTAATTAATACTTTGTAAAAATCGTTCTAGGTTGATATTATTCACCAGATCATCAGCTCCCAATATCAAAATAGAGCGACATTTATTTCGCTCAATCCATAATTCTAAGTTGGATATTCCTACAGCAAGCGTACCATTAATGTCAATATGTAGAATTGGTTTCTGTAACTTATCAAATTGAACACGTAGATCAGAAATATCTTGTGTAAGAATTTGATTTTGGTTAAAGATTAACAAGCTATCAATGGATATTATATCTAAATTTTTATCCGCTAATTGAACTAAATCATTGCAATTACTTGTAGCCCAAGGGGTAATAGAATTAGAGAATTTTTTATTTAATTTTAAAATAATACGGTCAACTAACATTTAATCAATTTAAGGGTGCAAAGATAGTAATTTAAAGAGATAAAGCACCTATTATTATTTTATGGCATTATAACCTAAAATCTGTAAATAATCCAATGCCGTTTGTTCTTGACTGAACATCGAAGTTTCAATTTTACCATCTTCATCACGATTAATGAGAATATGCTTCGGTTCCGGAATAAGGCAATGCTTCAATCCTCCAAATCCTCCAATGGTTTCTTGGTATGCTCCCGTATTAAAGAATCCAATAAATAATTCTTTATTCTTATCAAATTTTGGCAAGTAAATAGCATTGGAATGCTGTTCAGAATTATAATAATCATCGCTATCGCATGTTAAGCCACCTAGTAAAACACGCTCGTAATCATCATTCCATCGATTAATTGGCAGCATGATAAACCGTTGATTTATGGCCCAGGTATCTGGCAAATTAGTCATAAAGGAAGAGTCAATCATATTCCACTTTTCTCTGTCATTTTGTTGTTTTTGATGTAGAATACTAAAAATGGCTCCGCCACTTTCACCCACAGTAAACGAACCAAACTCAGTCACGATATTGGGTTCAGGAATGTCGTTGTCAGTACATACACGCTTTACCTGTGTCAGAATCTCTCTTACCATGTACGCATAATCAAAATCGAAGGCCAGTGATTTTTTGATAGGAAAACCACCACCAATGTTTAACGAATCCAATTCTGGACATATCTTTTTTAAATCACTATAAATACGCAAGCATTTGGTTAACTCGTTCCAATAATAGGCCGTGTCGTTAATCCCTGTGTTAATAAAAAAGTGTAGCATTTTTACCTTAACCCTTGGATTTTCTTGTAGAATAGCCTTGTAAAAAGGAACAATCTCCCGGTAGCGTATACCTAAGCGGGAGGTATAGAATTCAAATTTTGGCTCCTCCTCCGATGCAATACGAATTCCAATATTAATTTCCCGATCAGTTCGAGATAGTATTTGATTTAATTCATCGGTATTGTCTACAACAGGAATAACTTGTACATGATCAAGATTCATCAATTTAACCATGTTGTCCAGGTATAATTTTGGTTTGTATCCATTACAAATAACAAACTTCCCTTTTTCGAATTTACCTTCTTCGATTAATTTTAGCACAATATCAATATCAAAAGCGGAAGACGTTTCGATATGTACATCATTCTTCATGACCTCATCAAGCACGAAAGAAAAGTGATTACTTTTGGTACAATAGGAATAATGATATTTTCCAGTGTAGCCTAAATTATTGATAGCTTCCCTAAACCAACCTTTTGCACGTTGAATATTATTAGAAATCTGAGGTAGGTAATTAAACTTTAAGGGCGTACCGTATTCATTAATCAAACGCATTAAATCAATTCCATGAAAAAATAAACGATCTTCTCGTAAATTAAATTCATTTTGGGGGAAATCAAATGTTTGGTCAATTAAATCAATGTATCTAGTTCTCATTTACAGTCAGTTATCCAAGGTTATTTTTCCAGTTCAGCAATCAAATTCTCAAGTGGTCTAGCTACCACTGCATTCGCCCCCCATTCAACGATTGGACGTTCAATAAGTTTCGGATTTTCCAATAATATATCAATAATTTCATCCTCACTTAAATCTTTCCCTTTAAGAAGCGATTTAAAGGCCAATTCATTTTTACGTACAATATCCAAAACTGGCACATTTAATTTCGATAGTAGCGCAAGAAACTCTTCCTTTGAAAATGGTTCTGTTAAATACGTTCGTACTTCAAATGGTGTATTTTTATCCTTCAAATAAGCTAAGGCACACCTGCTTTTTGAACAACTAGGATTATGATAAATAATCATCTTCAAGGGTTTTGGACTTCAAAGGTACAGATTCAATTGCATTCCAATAAGGATCTTAATAAATCCTCAATAAATTGGAAAGTTTACAGGTCAAATACGAAAAAGGAATCAATAGAATTGCGATACCGTTTACAAGCCACTGCGGCCATTTATAAATAAAAGTGAAAATAGTTGCCCGTTTCTGAAGAAACAATGAAGTGAGCACCACCGATGTAATCCATGTTCTTTTAGCTATATATTCAGGTCTTATTACATCCATCAATAATATTACACGCTCCTCCTGGGTAGCATTAAATGTTTCATGCACGAAAGCATCCATAAAAACTAGCCACTTACCCTGCTCCCATCTACGTTCTTGGTCTTTCACTTTGATTCCACAGAAAGGCAATCCTGCCGGTACTTTCAAACCAAAATGACAGCGATAAATCGAATTGGTATCCCCGCAATGAGGAATTATTTTTGAATCAGGCCCCAAAAAATTAAAAGAAAGAGTAGTAATCTCCGGATACTTTAATAGAATGGCACTTGTAATGGGGAAATGCTTTCTGTTTTTTCGAAATTCTAGATCCCACCATCGAAGGGAAATAGTACGATACCCCTTACTGGTATCAACCATTGAACTTTTAAAATAGGGTTTCGGTGCATTGCTTGCTAGATAATGCTGTAATTCCAAATAAATACCTTCGTAATTCTCCTCAAATTCTTTCGCCCAAGAAAAATTAGTTGGCGATTGAAATGCTTCCTCACTCCCTTTGTAATCAAAAGATAAATCAAATAAACTGAACCAAATTTTATGGACTGACATACGACAAAGATAAGGCGCATTAACCGTTGTTAAAAACTAGTTATTTTAAATACATTTTGAGGCCAAATTCTTATTACTTTTGAATACACAGAAACAATCATGTCATATCTTGAAGAATTAAACGAAAGCCAACGCATTGCGGTCGAAAATATATTTGGCCCAACCATGGTGATCGCAGGTGCAGGCTCCGGTAAAACAAGGGTGCTAACCTACCGAATAGCGCATATGTTACAAAATGATGTTGATCCCTTTAACATTTTATCACTAACCTTTACAAATAAGGCCGCCAAGGAAATGTCCGAACGGATTAGTAAAATTTGTGGGGGACAAGAGGCGAAGAATATTACCATGGGTACCTTCCATTCCGTATTCGCAAAAATTCTACGCTACAATGCCGATCGAATAGGCTTTCCTACCAACTTTACAATTTACGATACCCAAGACAGTAAAAGTCTGATAAAAGATATCATTAAAGAAAATAGCTTAGACGATAAAACATACAAAGCAAGCAATGTCTTTGGAAGAATCTCCGCTGCAAAGAACAACCTAGTTTCGCCAGAAGCTTATGCATCAAATGATGACATACAATCAGAAGATAAAATGTCAAATAGGCCAGAAATTGGACGGATTTACCGCGTTTATGCTAACCGATGTCAAAAAGCGGGTGCCATGGACTTCGATGATTTACTGTATTTCACAAATATATTACTGAGAGATTTTCCCGATGTGCTGCATTACTACCAGCAAAAATTTAGATTTATTTTAGTCGATGAGTACCAAGATACGAATTACGCACAATATTTAATCGTAAAAAAAATCGCTGCGGCCTATGAAAACATATGCGTAGTAGGAGATGATGCCCAGAGTATTTATTCTTTTCGTGGGGCAAACATCAAAAACATATTAAATTTTAGACAAGATTATCCTGATTTTAAACTTTTCAAATTAGAACAAAATTACCGTAGCACGAAAAACATCGTTGAGGCAGCAAACAGTGTCATTAAAAAAAACAAAGATCAAATTAATAAGAAGGTCTGGACTGATAACAACGTAGGTAACAAAATAAACGTAGTTCGGACATTAACCGACAATGAGGAAGGAAGGGTGATCAGCACTAAAATATTTGATTTAAAGCAATCCGTATCCCCTACTTACAATGATTTTGCGATCCTATATCGAACCAACAAACAATCTCGATCCTTCGAGGAATCGCTTCGGAAGTTAAACATTCCCTATAAAATTTATGGAGGTATCTCCTTCTATCAACGTAAAGAAATCAAGGATTTGCTTTCCTATTTTAGATTAGCTGCCAATCCAAGGGATGAAGAAGCCCTGAAGCGTGTAATTAATTATCCAAAAAGAGCGATCGGAAAAACAAGCATCGAAAATATTATCATCAGCGCCAATAAACACGGCGTAAGCATGTGGGATGTAATCAATGATTTTCAAATGTATCCGGCTGATATAAACATGCCGACAAAAGCTAGAATTTACGAATTCGTAACCATGATTAACAGCTTTGGATCGGAAATTAATAAACTGGATGCTTTTACACTAGCGGAGCAAATCACCAAATCATCGGGGATTTTTAAAGAATTAAACGACGAGAAAACAAAAGGACCAGAAGAAGTAGAACGTGTTCAAAATATTGAAGAATTACTCGCAGGTATTCAAGAATTTGTTAAGTCGGAAGACGATGAAGAGCTAAAGACCTTAGCAGATTTTATGATTGATGTCGCTTTGTTAACCGATACTGACCAAGAAAAAACGGAAGATAGAAACCACGTGTCGCTTATGACCATCCACGCTAGCAAAGGCCTAGAATATCCTCATGTATATGTAGTTGGCTTGGAGGAAAATCTTTTTCCTTCACAGATGGCATTGAATACGCGAAGTGAATTGGAAGAAGAACGAAGACTATTTTACGTTGCCGTTACAAGAGCGATGCATACGTGTACGCTATCTTACGCAGGATCAAGATTTACATGGGGACAATCTGTCATGTGTGAACCAAGTCGCTTTATCGATGAAATTGATGCTCAATACCTTGAATTTGAAACTCCCAACAGAGGAAATGGACGATCATTAATGGGTGGGGGATTTGAAACTAAAATACGCGGTGGGCTGAACAAGCCATTGAACTCCCCCTCTCCAAACTTAAGGCCCATTAATCAATTGAATACAAATTCAAACAGAAATGCAGTAAATAATGATAAAATAATGGTCGGAACAAATGTGCTGCATGAGCGTTTCGGGAAAGGCAAGGTTACCAAATTAGAACACAGCGGAGCGGATCAAAAGGCAGTGATATTTTTCCCACATCATGGAAGCAAAACAATGCTCTTGAGCTTTGCTAAACTTAAAGTTTTGGACGAATAACTTGAAAACCAACTACCGGAGCCAATAGTTAAATTTCGTCGCTTCTTCCAAATTATTTGAAGGCGTTAGAATAAATTGCGGTCGCGTGTAATTCGTTATTTTCACCTTAACCGAGAATAAAATATCATCCCGAGAAAGCAATAACTCGACTTCCTCATTTACTTCTAAACCATTCATGATTCCGTCTAACATGGCTTGATCAACGCGATATCCATTACAACCAATCACTTCGTCATTCACACTTAATCCTGCATCTTCAGCCGCTGAGTTCGCACGAATAGATTTAATAATTACTTTACCACCACTATTTTGGACACTTGCACCGAAAGATGCACGCGTAAGTGCATTTTGCTTTACAGTAACTCCCACCTTTGAAAAATAATCAGCAAATGGAATTATTTCAGTTCCATCAATGTATTTTTTAAAAAAAACATTCATGTCCTGCCCTGTAAAAATCGCTAATTCGTTTTTAAATTCTGCCACAGTAAACCCACGATTTAGTTTCTCATAATACGTTTTATAGAGGTGTTGCATAAAATGGTCTAAGCATTTTGTACCGTTGTATTTATTAATAATCATAGCATCAAACACGGAGGCAATTACAGCACCCCGCGAATAATAAGACATAGTGGTATTTGCACTGTTCTCGTTAGGACGATACGACTTAATCCAAGCATCAAAACTTGCATGAGCAACAGGTTGTACCCGAGAACCTACACTTCCCTCCGCATAATTTATTAAACTTTGTAATTTGGTAAGGTATTCGGCCTGACTGTAATAACCGGTACGAAGCATCATTAATTCATCGTAGTAAGAAGTAAAACCTTCCATTACCCATAACAAAGAAGTATAAACTTCCTGGTCGTAATTAAAAGGACCGAGCTCAATTGGACGAATACGTTTTACATTCCATAAATGAAAATACTCATGTGCTACCAAGTTTAAAAATCCCAGGTAATCAGCTCCAGAATAAGTCCATCGATTTACGCTTAAGGTGGTAGAGTTTACATGCTCTAAACCACCATCACCACCCGGAACATTGTGAATAATAAATAAATAATTTTTATTCGGATTAAAACCGAAAACAGCCGTCTCCGACTCAATAATTTTAGCCATGTCCACTTTCAATAAAGGAATGTTGTAATTTGCTTCGCCATACATCGCAACGGTATGTTTTACCCCTGCAGCATTGAATTCAAATACCACTTGATTTCCAATTTCAATAGGACAATCAACCAGTTGGTCATAGTTTTCAAATTCAAAAGCTTGGTAAGCATCGCCCTGTAATTCAAGAGGTGCAATCGGCAAGGCAGTATTTATTTTTTTAAATGTTTCGAAAGGAAAAATCTTGAGGATTCCTTTTGTATCCTTAAAATTATCGACGTACATAAATATCCCAGGACCACTAATGTAACCGTGTGTTAAATCTAAAAAAGAAGTGCGGACAGATAATTCAAATGAATAGACCTCGTAGCGAACCTTCAAAGATTTAATGCCAGTTGTATTAATTTGCCAAGCATTCTTGGCATTTTTTGTAATCTCCAACTCCTTACCCTGCTCATTAAAAGCACGAACAAGGTTAATATTTTTAGAGAATTCCCTCACCAAATAAGATCCCGGAGCCCAAACTGGCAATTTAACAATTAAGGACTTTTGATTAATTTGACTAATTGACATCTCCACTTCAAAATAATGATTTTGAGGTTTAGACATGTGAACAGAATAAGCTATTTCAATCGACCAAGAAAGAAAAGAAGTTATTGTAAATAATAATCCTAAAAATAGTTTCATTTAATTAATTTTAATCGTATTAGCAATCATTTTTGCTGAATTTACTAAAGCTTCAACAGGTTCATTTCCATAAGCCAAAGCAACACCCATCCTTCTATTTACCCGCGTAGATGGTTTACCAAAAATACGGAAATCTGAATTCGAAAATTGAGCAGCATCCTCAAGTCCTGTAATTATCGGAAAATCCTCCTTGTTATCTTTAGCTAAAATTACTGCGCTTGCTCCATTTTTCGCTAAGGTTATTTCAGTCACCGGAATTCCTAAAATCGCCCTGGCATGTAATTCAAACTCAGAAAAATTTTGTGTACCCCCAAGCGTAACCATACCCGTATCGTGAGGCCTTGGTGATAATTCAGAAAAAACCGCACCCGTTTTTGTAATAAAAAACTCTACTCCCCAAATTCCTTGCCCCCCCAAAGCAGCCGTTACTAGCGCCGCCATTTCTTGGGCTTCTTGGAGATGAGCCGGATTCATCGGCATAGGCTGCCAACTTTCTTGGTAATCTCCTCGCTCCTGCCGATGTCCAATGGGTGGGCAAAATAAGGTATTTCCATTTTTTTGAGTGAGCGTTAAAAGCGTGATTTCATACTCAAAATCGACAAAAGATTCTACAATTATTTCTTTTAAGTCACCGCGAGAACCTTCCATAGCATACAGCCAAGATTTTTCAATATCGTCAGTTGAACGAATGACACTTTGCCCCTTACCAGAACTTGACATTAAAGGCTTTACCACGCAAGGCATACCACAGATAGCAACGCCTGCTGTCAACTCATCTAAACTTGTAGCATAGCGGTAAGTAGCCGTCTTAATTCCCAACTCCTTAGAGGCAAGATCTCGAATTGCTTTCCGATTCATGGTGAAATTTGCTGCTTTCGCACTCGGAACAACATGAATACCTTGTTTTTCATAATCATAAAACCGTTCTGTGCGAATCGCCTCGATCTCGGGAACAATGATATCCGGCTTGAATAATGCCACCAATGAATCAAGCGCATTCGCATCAAGCATATTAATAACTGCACATTCATGCGCAACCTGCATAGCAGGCGCATTTGGATAACTATCCACAGCCATAACAAATTGACCAAGCCGTTGGCACGCAATAGCAAACTCTTTACCTAGCTCCCCTGAACCCAATAACAAGATACGTTTTCTCATGCGACAAATATAAAACTCAATGTTCGTTAAAATTTATTATTTTAGCATAAATTAGAAAAAACAATTCTAAATGGTAACTTTGGCTTAATGTTGAGTGAACAATTTGTTAATTTACTGAATACTTTTGACCCTATTCATTTAGAACAAATGGACAGAGTAAAATTAATGAATCGGGTAGACACAAAATTTGCATTTGACATAAAAGTCTTGGTAGAAATTCTTCCTGAATTAGCTAAACACTACTTTGTATTAGAAATTAATACTGTAAGAATTCCTAGTTATAAAAGTCAATATTTTGATGATAACAAACTGAGCTTTTACTCCGATCATCACAGTGGCAGACCCAATCGATTTAAAGTTCGAATTCGAAAATATGTGGAGTCCAATCTATTATTCCTTGAGATCAAACATAAATTTAAAGGACGAACCATCAAAAAAAGAATCGAAGTAGATGATTTCAAGTCCACTTTTTCAAACGATATGAATAAATTTATTGCTGATAATAGCATAACAAAATCAACTTTACTACCAACTTTAGAAAATTCTTTTCATCGAATCACTTTGGTTAATAAAACCAGAAATGAGCGCCTCACCTTTGATTTTGATTTAAAATTTACCCGTGAAGGCTCATCAAAAGAATATAAAAATTTAGTTATTGCCGAATTAAAACAAGAAAAAATAGACCGTTTATCACCCTTTTTTGTCGCGATGAAAAATAGAATAATTCGACCTTATCGCTTAAGTAAATATTGCTTAGGTGCTATCGAACTTTACAAAGAAGAAAAAATAAAAATGAATCGCTTTAAAAGAAAATACCTTTACCTACAAAAAATAGAAAATCATGCTTGCTAATTTAATCTCATTAATAAAAGGGGGAAATCCTGTAAATACCGACGCTTTAGATTCCATTTTTACATGGAATAATGCGGATATATATACTTTACTTATTCGTTTAGCCATTAACACAGTGATCTTAACCATCATTATTCGATTTCTTTATTACCCTAAAACGAAAAGAAAAGATTATTTGTTTACCTATTATTTAATCGGATTTATTACTTTCTTCCTTTGTTTCGGTTTAAAGAAATTAGATATAGATACAGGCATGGGACTTGGTTTATTCGCTATTTTCGGCATCATCCGTTACCGTACAGATGCCATTGAAATTAAAGAAATGACCTATCTCTTTGTGATCATTGGCCTCAGTGTTGTCAATGCGCTTTTAGCAACGCCATCTATTGTAGTTAAAGATGCCTTTCAGATTAACTTAGTAGAAATGGGCTTGATTAATATATCCATTGTATTGATCATTTTTGTTTTAGAATACGTTTGGTTAATCAAACATGAAACGAGAAAAACCATCAACTACGAACGCATAGATTTAATTCACGTTGATCGTTATGAAGAGATGAAAAAAGACCTGGAAAGTAGAAGCGGCTTAGCGATTAATAGGTTTGAGGTGGGGAAAATTGATTTCCTGAACGACACCGCGCAAATTCGAATTTATTATTATGCTGATGAACAAGCGTTATCTGATTATCATACCAGCTAAACTTAATGCCCTTAATTTTTATTTCTTTTAAAAGATTGCCTTACTTTTGAGCATGCTCCTTTTGCGTTGGCTTTTATTTCCTATTTCCATCATCTTTTGGCTCATTGGCATTGTTCGAAATGCTTTGTATAATAACCATTTACTTAGATCTTACGCCCCCGAAATCCCTTCTATTTGTATAGGTAATTTACGAGTTGGCGGTACTGGAAAATCACCGATGACCAATTATTTGATTTCACTATTAAAAATGGAGCATGCTGTTACCGTACTTTCTAGAGGTTATGGTCGAAAAACCACCGGATTTCATTTAGTAAAAGATACCGACAGTAGTATTGATGTCGGTGATGAGCCTTTAGCGTATAAGCTTGAACACCTAGATACTATAAATGTTGCCGTTTCTGAAAATAGAAGGAATGGAATTCAACAACTGCTTCCTTTTCCTACTAATGCGGTATTATTGTTAGATGACGCTTTCCAGCATCGACAGATAAAAGCTGGACTTACCATCCTTCTAAGCACTTTCGATGCTCCCTTTTATAATGATTTTTTACTACCAACCGGAAATTTAAGAGAAGATAAATCAGGAGCTAATAGAGCCGATATCATAGTTATTACCAAATGTCCAAATGACATAACACAAGAACAAAAAGATGCGGTGACTAAGAAATTAGCCAAATACCAGAAAAAAATCTTTTTTTCGAAAATTAATTATGCAGCGCTTGCCCCAATAAGTAAGTTGGTGGTTAAGGATATTGAAAAAGTGCTGATTGTAAGTGGTATTGCAAATCCTACGGCAATGCTGAATCATCTATCTACAATCTATACAACGGACCATATTAATTTTTCAGACCATCATGAATTTAGCCAAAAAGACATCGAAATAATTCATAAAAAATTTGATACCTTTGCTAATAAAAATACTATTATCGTTACCACTCACAAAGATTTTATGCGATTGAAAAACGTACTTAGTGAATTACATCTAGAAAATTATCCATGGTATATTTTACCAATGACTGTTACGATAGAAAATGAAAATGAATTTAATCAATTAATAAGAAATTATGCTAGAAAAATTTAATGAATCAGTAGCTTACATAAAAAGCCAAACAAAAGTAAATCCAACCATTGGTATTATTCTCGGGACGGGCCTCGGTGGATTAGTGAAGGAAATAAATATCATTGATGAAATTCCTTACGAAAACATTCCAAATTTCCCTGTTTCAACGGTTGAAAGTCATTCTGGAAAATTAATTTTTGGTGAATTAGGCGGAAAACATGTAGTGGCAATGCAAGGTCGTTTTCATTACTATGAAGGTTATACATTGCAACAAGTTACCTTCCCCGTTCGTGTAATGAAATTATTAGGCATCGAAAAACTATTTTTGTCAAATGCTTCTGGTGGAGTGAATCCTGATTATGAAGTAGGTGAAATCATGATAATGAATGACCACATTAATTTATTTCCTGGCAATCCTCTAATTGGTAAAAATATCGATGAACTAGGACCTAGATTTCCAGATATGTCAGATGCTTATGATGAGCAAATGATTGAACTTGCTGTTCAAATTGCAAAAGAAAATAATATTCGTGTAGCTGTTGGTTGCTATGCTGGAATGACCGGCCCTACGCTTGAAACTCCATCAGAATATAAGTATGTGCGAATCATTGGCGCTGATGCGGTTGGAATGTCAACCGTTCCAGAAGTTATTGTTGCTCGACACATGGATATTCCTTGTTTTGCAGTTTCAATCATAACGGATTTAGGAGTACCTGGGAAAATTGAAAAAGTAAGTGTTCAAGATGTCATTAATGTGGCTAGCAAGCAAGAACCAAAGATGACCATTATCATGAAAGAATTAATCGCTCGGATTTAATATGGATCAAACAATTCGTGATAAATACGAAGTAGTTATTGGCTTGGAAGTCCATGCCCAAATGTTAACACAATCAAAAGCATATTCGAATGATTGTAACGAGTTTGGCGCGACCCCCAATACAAATGTGAGTGTCATAACACTTGGGCACCCTGGCACGTTGCCGGTGATGAATAAAAAAACCATTGAATTTGCAATTCGTTTAGGTCTATCTTGCCAATGCGATATTGCTAGATCCCAATATTTTGCAAGAAAAAATTATTTCTACCCCGATTTGCCAAAGGGCTACCAAATCACGCAAGATAAAACACCTATTTGCGTCGGTGGTCATTTAATCATCAAAGATGATAATGGGAATGAAAAAACCATAGGGATTACACGAATACACATGGAAGAAGATGCTGGGAAAAGTATCCATGATGTTGATGTTTACGATACCTTGGTAGATTTAAATAGAGCTGGTGTGCCTCTTCTTGAAATTGTTTCTGAACCAGACATGCGCTCCTCTAGCGAAGCGTATTATTTCGTTTCTGAGGTTCGGAAGTTAGTCCGTTATCTAGAAATTTGTGATGGAAATATGGAAGAGGGTTCCCTGCGTTGTGATGCTAATATTTCGGTCAATTTGAAAGGAGCAACTTCATTTGGGACGAAAGTTGAGGTTAAAAACATGAATTCTATTCGAAATGTTCAAAGAGCTATTGAATTTGAAATAATAAGACAAATTGAATGTATTGAAAAGCAAGAACATATTCGTCAAGAAACTCGCTCTTTTGATGCCTTTAAAGGAACAACCATTGCAATGAGAGCAAAGGAAGCAGCAAATGATTACCGCTATTTTCCTGAACCGGATCTTCAACCACTTTTTATTACACAACAAGAAATTGATGAGGTAGCAACCAAAATGCCTCCTTTGCCTAGAACACTTTACTTAAAATATACCAACGAACTTGGCCTAACAGACTATGATGCCATGAACATCACCGATAATAAAGCCATCGCCTTATATTTTGAAGAATTACTTCAACATACAAAAAATGCCAAAGCAGCTGCCAATTGGTTAATGGGAGAAATAAAATCGTTCTTAAATGAAAATGGGGTTGAAATAACTTCTTTTCCCATAACGCCTGGAAGAATTGCTGGCTTGATTCAATTGATTGACGAAGGGAAAGTTTCTACGACAATCGCTGCGCAACGGATTTTTCCTTTATTGTTAACTTCTGAAAAATCATCACTAGAAATTGCGCAAGAATTAAACTTGTTCCAGGAAGCTAATGAATCCATTATTGATGGTTACATAAAACACGTCATTGAAGAAAATCCTGCTGAAGTTGAAAGATACAGAAATGGAGACAAGCAACTCATTGGATTTTTTATGGGAAAACTTATGAAAGTTTCTGGAGGCAAGGCTGACCCAAAGAAATCAAATGGTTTATTACGCTCAACACTCGATGCTTTATGAGATATTTATTATTAGCGCTATTCCCATTACTATCAATTTTATTCGCTTGTAACGATTCGGAGAACGAAGAAGAGTTAGAGATAAATTTTCATGTATCTGGAAAAGTACTCGATGCCGATGGACTTACGATCGCTATCAATGCACCTAGTGAGAATGGGAACGTAATTGTCGCCAGCAGCACAATAAAACCCGATGGTACTTTCTCTATTGATGGTAATGTTCCTGGCCTTGGTTACTACATCATGACAATTGGTAATGATGAAAAAAAGAGTCTTGCTTTACCGCTAAAGCCTCAAGATCATCTTAAGATTAATACCTCATTAGCAACTTTTACGGAGCTTCCTAATGCAAGCGGCACTCCTTGGTCCTTAACGATGAATGAATACTTAAAATTACGTCGGGAAGTGGATGTAAATATGGATAAAATTGCTGGTCAACAAAAAACACTAAGCGAATCAGATTTTTCCAAAATAATGAGTCAAACGAAGGAAGAAATTGAGTTGTATGCTAGAAATAAAATTAATGCATCACCTGATAATCCTTACAACATTATTCTCGGTATGGAATTATTTCCTTCCAGTGGTTTTGATACTTGGAACATAGACAATTTAAAAGTGTTAGAAACCATTGCTAAAGCTTTCCAAGCGAAATACGGTGATTCACCGGCAAGTAATTCGGTCGCTTTTCAATACGAACAAATTACTGCTGGATACGAGCAATATAAAACAATTGAAAATGGTACCATGCCTGCTCCAGATTTCACTCTTACAACACCTGACGGAAAAGCGCTTACCCTATCATCACTCAAAGGAAAAGTGGTATTAATTGATTTCTGGGCGTCGTGGTGTGGCCCATGCAGAAAAGAAAATCCGAACCTTGTTAAGCTTTATGAAAAATATAAAAATAAAGAATTCACCATTTTATCTGTTTCTTTAGATGATAATGAATCAGCATGGAAAACGGCTATTGAACAAGACGGGCTCGTATGGCCAAATCATGCTAGTGATTTAAAAGGTTGGCAATCCCCAATGACCAAAGTATATGGATTTAATTCTATACCTCATACAGTATTGGTTTCGAAAGACGGAAAAATTGTAGGCGTTGGCTTACGGGGTGAATTATTAGAGCAAAAAATAAAAAGTATTTTATAAATTTAACATATGAAAAATCTACCTATTTTACTTCTGATTACTATTTTAAATAGTATGGCATTTGCACAAAACAGCATTAATGTTACTGTTTCAGGCAATATATTTAACGCTGACTTCGACTCAGTAAAAATTTCTCATTTTTACGGGAAATACTATAAAGATTATATCGCAGTACCTATCGATAAAAAAGGAAATTTTACCATTAAGGGTAATTTACCGTCAACGGATTATTACGTACTGAGAATGGGAAAAAGTCAAGCGCATTTAATTTTGCGGGATAAAAGCGATATAAAAATTTATGGCGATGGAAAGAAAATAAGTAAATTTTGCAACATAGTTGGATCAGATGAGTCACATGCAATGAATCAATTCTCCAACCGAATGGATCGTTGGAATATTAAAAGCGATTCTGCCATGACAGCACTTAAAGCAGATACGTCAAAAGCAAAAGCGATTAATGATTACATGAGTAAAGAATTTTTGCAATACCAAAACGATCGACAAGAATTTATTGCAAGTAATCAAAATTCTCCGGCCTTAATCATTGCCTTAATCTCCATGAATATTGAAACAGAGTTTGAGGCCTACGAAGGAATTATGAATCAGGTAGCAACAAGCTTTGCTGAAAGTCCAACTGTAAAAGAATATGTTAAATACATACAAGGCATTAAAGATAAAAAGCTAGAAGAAGCAAGACAATTAAATGAAGCAGCACTTCTCTCTCCAGGGAAAGTTTCGCCAGATTTTGAGGAACTGGGGATCGATAGAAAGACAAAAATTAGTTTAGCTAGTTTAAAAGGGAAAGTAGTGTTGATTGATTTTTGGGCATCGTGGTGTGGACCTTGTCGGAAAGAAAATCCAAATGTTGTTCGTATTTATGAAAAATATAAAGACAAAGGTTTTACCATCATGAGTGTTTCCTTAGATACGGATAAAGACAAATGGATAGCTGCTATCAATCAAGACAAACTTACTTGGCCAAATCATGTGAGTGATTTAGGGGGTTGGAACAGCCGCGTCGGTAAAATGTATCAGGTTAATAGCGTGCCGTTTACTGTCCTTATTGATAAAGAGGGAAATATTATTAAAACTAATCTTCGCGGTGAAGAACTTGAGAAAGAACTTGAAAATATTTTTAAAAATTAAAAATTGAGTGCTACAAAAACCCAGATCTATTTTGCATCGGATTTTCATCTAGGTGCACCCGATTGGGAAAGCAGTCTTCTTCGTGAAAAAAAAATAATTGCTTGGCTGAATGAGATTGAAAAAGATGCCGCTGAAATTTATTTTCTTGGCGATGTTTTCGATTTTTGGTTCGAGTATAAAGAAGTAGTCCCAAAAGGATTCATCCGTTTATTAGGGAAGTTCGCGAGCCTTAGCGATGCAGGCATTAAACTTCATTTTTTCACTGGAAATCATGACATGTGGATTTTTGATTACTTTAAAAAGGAATTCAATGCCCAAATATATTATCAACCAATGCTGCGAAAAATAAATCAGAAAGTCTTTTTTATTGGGCATGGTGACGGATTAGGTCCAGGTGACTTAAAATATAAAATCATAAAAAAATTCTTCAGAAGTAAAATTTGTCAATGGACCTTCGCGCGATTTCACCCTAATTTTGGAATCGGTATTGCCAACTATTTTTCTAGAAAAAGCCGTGCTTCCAATGGAAACAATGATGAGAAATTCCTCGGTAAAGAAAATGAATGGCTCTACCTCTACTCGAAAGAAATTGCTAAAAAAGAAAAAATAGATTATTTTGTTTTTGGTCATCGGCATTTACCCATTCAACTTCCTATAGATCAATCGACTTATTATAATTTAGGAGAATGGTTAAACCATTGCACCTTTGCTCAATTTGATGGGCAAGATTTACAAATGAAGTGTTGGGTAGATGGAAAAGTTCAGCCTTTTATTTTCAATGAAAACAACTAAGAATTCAAATCAGTATACCCTTGAAGGGACAGACGATTTAAAAACATTCGTAGACGTGTTTTTAAAAAAAATAAGCCAAACAAGTTGTGTAGCTTTCTCTGGTGAAATGGGAAGTGGAAAAACCACCCTTATTTCAGAAATCTTAAAAGCAATGGGAATTGATAATCCGCAAGGATCCCCTACCTACTCCATTATTCAATCGTATTCATTACCTACCAATCAGAATTGCTACCATTTAGATGCCTATAGAATAGAAAATTCACAGGAGGCATACCTAATAGGATTGGAAGAACTTTTTGAAGAAGATGCCTACTTCTTTGTGGAGTGGCCTGAAAAAATAAAAGAATTTCTTCCTATTAACACAATTTGGCTGTATATTCGTGAAATTGAGCAAAATAAACGTCTGATAACTTTCTAAGATGATTACTGATCCTGATATATTAAAGACCCTAATGCAACAAGGTAAATTTCTGCCCAAAGAGGAAATGCTGGAAATTGAAAGAAAAAAAGGTAGCTTAATAATCGGCATTCCTAAAGAATTATCTTTCCAAGAAAGACGGGTGGCATTAGTCCCTGAAGCGGTTGCACTTCTTGTTGCAAATGGGCATCATGTCATGATAGAAACATTAGCAGGTGAAGGATCTAGTTTTACAGATAATGACTATAGTGAAGCTGGAGCAGAAATTACGCAAAGTAGAAGTGCCATTTATCAATGTAATTTAATTTTAAAAGTAGCTCCACCATCGGAAGAAGATGTGGACTTAATGCCAGGAAACCAAACATTTATTTCTGCCTTACAAATCTCCTCGCAGCCCAAGGAAATCCTTGAGAAATTAATAAAAAAGAAAATTACAGCCATCGCTTGGGATTATATAAAAGATGAGGAAGGCGTTTATTCGGTGGTGAGAACATTGGGAGAAATTGCAGGTACTACTTCTATATTAATTGCGGGTGAATTACTTTCTTCTTTTTCTTCCGGCAAAGGATTGATGCTTGGTGGAATCGCTGGGGTGCAACCCACAGAAGTGGTAGTTATTGGAGCAGGAACTGTAGGTGAATTTGCCTCCAGAGCTGCCATCGGACTCGGAGCAACCGTAAAAGTTTTTGATAATTCCTTGACTCGCTTACGTAGACTACAAAATGACATTGGAAGTCGTGTCTTTACCTCTGTTATTCAACCTAAAGTATTAGAAAAAGCCATACGACGAGCAGATGTTGTGATTGGGGCTCTGCGTTCTGATTTAGGCAAATCGCCTTGTGTCGTTTCCGAAGATATGGTTCAACAAATGAAAGCTGGCTCAGTAATAATTGATGTTAGTATTGATCAAGGTGGGTGTTTCGCTACTTCTGAAGTCACCAATCACAATGACCCAACATTTATTAAACACGGTGTTATTCATTATTGTGTTCCAAATATTGCATCTCGAGTAGCTAGAACTGCTTCTTTTGCCCTTTCAAATATTTTTTCACCACTGCTCTTAGAAATTGGAAATAATGGTGGCGCATCGGAATTAATAAAATACCATCAAGGTTTTAGAAATGGGGTTTATATTTATAGAGGAATCTTGACCAATGAAGTGCTTGGTAAAGTATTTAATTTAAATTACAAGGATATTAATTTAATTCTACCTGGAATGTAATGGCGCACTTTGTTCCTTTAATATTTCCAAAAGCAGCCTTGGAACTTACAAAGAAAAATGAGCTGATTTATGTTAATTGCATAATTCGAAAGAAATTATTGGTGCTGACACCAGAAGAATGGGTAAGACAGCATGTTCTCCATTTTTTAATAATTCATAAAAACTATCCCCTTTCAAGATTATCAGTAGAAAAATCTATCAATTATAATGGCTTAACTAAACGCTGGGATATTGTTGCTTACAATGAAGTATTTGCTCCACAACTTCTGGTAGAGTGTAAACAATCAGATATAAAGATTGGAATCGATACATTTTTACAAGCTGCCACCTACCAGAAAATTATTCAGTCAGAGAATATCTTACTGACCAATGGAAAAGAAACAATTTGTTATAATATCATGAAGAAGGAGGAGGTGCTAAACGACTTACAAGCAATAGGGAATTACTAATTTTGATTCGTTTCCCAATTCCCAGATTTCATTTTATGAAATTCGCGCGATAAATAAGCCAATTGAATACGCATAGCATCAAATGCTTCCTCTGTTTCTTGTGTAATCTCTTTACCTCGTATCTTTAATTGAAGCTTCATATGCATGGCGTGCAAGAGTAATTCAACATCTTGATTTTTAGGCATTTCTGCTTTTTTTCTAAATTCTTCCATATAAACAAGGGACCTATCGACCAACTCTTGGTATTTGGTATCATTGACAACAGTTAATAGCGTTTGATGTAAATACACTAATTCTAACATTACTTCATCTACTTCACTAATATGTCCGCTCGTTTCCTTACCAGTTTGTTGCAATTCATGCGCTATGGAAGAATACCAATTCTCATATTGCCCTAAAAAAGAAGGATCAGGTAATTGTAATTTCACGTATTTCTCCATTAATAATGGAATATTGAATAAAAATTTCCGAATTGTATCTTCAACATGATACATATAGAGGACATACTCCGCAATATTTTCTACTTTCTTTTGGGCGGCAGTTTGCATTACTTCTTTAAGTCGTTTTCAATTAATTTTTGATTTTCATTCAAGAAAGCAATAAACTCCTTGGTAACATCCATGGAAGGATTAATATAATTAATTTGACCACCTTCACCATGAATCATCAATAAATCAATGTGATGTAATTCACAATATTTTTTACCCAGCACTTCTATTTTCTTGCTAATTTCTTCTAATTTCTTCATTGTTTCCTCCTCCAGTTTCGCCCCCTCTACCTGCTGGTACTGCATAACAGCCTGCTCCATTTGTTGTGCTTTTTGCTGAATTTGAACCACTTCATTCTGAGAAAGTAAACCACTTCTCTCTTTTTCTGAATTTTGCTGAATATAAGCTTTTAATTCGTTGGTTCTTCGCTCCAATTCTGCTTGAAATACCTGCTGCTTTTTTGTAACAATTTCATCTTGTTTCTTATAAAATAAAAAGTTCTCTTTAATGCTATCGTTTGAATAATATGCGATGGTTAATCCTTTTAAATCATGTGCCTCAACTTTAGGGACAGAGGATACTTTAGCTTTTTTTGATGTACAACTAAAAATTAATAATGGAGCAAGTAAAATAATGTATGTAAGTGTCTTCATTCTTTTGTTTTTATAAAATTTAAAATATCATTACGCATACTGATAAAACGACTTAAACAATTAGCAAAAAAATCATCGGAAAGTAGCGTTTCAATGTCATCTAAATTGGAAAATTGCTCTTTGTCAAATTTGAATAATTGCTCGTATGAATCAAGCGTTATTTTCAATAAATACTTTGAATTGTATTCATGAATCTGAATTAAATACCTTGGATGTGGGATTTCTTTAACCAATCGCATAGTGAACAAAAATAACTCTTTAATTCTAACTAAGCAGTTTAATTAACAAGAAATAGACTCATTGTCTTTAACCGCATCGAAAATAAACTTGTAAGTTAACAATTCTTCAAAATCTTTACCCATTTCCTCTAATTGCACATCATGAACTGGATACGTCCAATGCACTTCTAAGTGATTTTTATTTTCAGCTAATTCATTTAGCAAATAAAGCAGCTTTAATATTTCTAAGGAAGATGTTGTATTCATACAATCAAATTGCAAACTTAAGGAGGTATGAACCGGATTGCTTGCAACATAATTAGTAATCCATTCATGTGCCTTAGACCAGAAAGTTGCCTCTTGGTCTAATAAAACTCGACCATTGATCTGCAAAACCCCATTAATTTTAAAATTAATTTCAGGACTATTTTCAGTTGCTACAATAAATAAATCTGACATAATTAGTATTTTATTCGAAGCGAATTTACGCCGAAATATGGGTATTTGTTGCATCAAGGGAACCCTTTTTGTAAATAAATAATAAAAATCAACAATTCGTTTCTATTTATTTAATAGAAAAAGAAATTAATTTTTTTAAAATTATTGTGAGAATAATATAAATGTTTTAATTTCGACCTGTAATTAATATACACATTACTAAACTCTTTAGATCGGTGAATTCTTTATGACTACTATTTTTGTTGCCAAATTAGATTTTGGTGTTAACAGTGAGCAATTAAAAGAATTGTTCGTGCAACACGGAACAGTACTCAAAGCAAATGTTGCTACCGATAGAGAAACAGGTAAATCCCGTGGTTTTGGTTTCGTTGAAATGCCGGATGCTGGTGAAGCAAACACCGCTATTCGTGCTTTAGATGGCTACTTAGTAAACGGTAGGCCGATTGCAGTAAAGGAAGCCGAACAACGAGGAGATACAAGACCTGCCAAACCTTTCGTGCCGGGTAATCGCACTAACGATGATGCTGGAGCTGATAAATTTGATAATAAGCCAAGTTTCTCACCACCCATTATTGATGGCTTAAAACCAGAACCAAGAAAAAAAGTCAATAAGGATAAAAAATCATCGATAGATAAAGAATCAGATAATCGTAGCAAGAAGCCAAAAATGGACGCCTACAAAAAATCAGGGAAGAAATCATCTTTTTTTAATGACGATGAAGACGACATCGATGACGATTTACTTAATTATAAACGTTCAGATGAGGACGAAGATAATGACGATTAAAAAATTCATCGCTTCCATTTCGGCTTAAATAGTAATTTTGTAGCTACATGAGCATGAATTACGCCAATCAATTAAATCACCCAGTATTTAAAGTAGTTTCTAAATACGCTACCGAAAATGGCATTCCCGCCTTTGTAATCGGCGGATATGTTCGTGATTTGATCTTAGAACGCCCCTCCAAAGACATCGATATCGTCATTGTAGGTGATGGACCCGCTTTTGCAAGTGAAATAGCAAAAATAATGCGCGTAAAAAAAGTATCTATTTTTAAAACATATGGAACAGCGCATTTTAGCTATAAAGACTTAGATGTTGAATTTGTCGGGGCACGAAAAGAATCTTATTCAGCCGAATCCAGAAATCCCACTACCCTTTCGGGTAGCCTTCAAGATGATCAAAACAGACGAGATTTTACGGTGAATGCTATGGCGCTGAATCTTAATGGAGAAGAATTTGGCGATCTAGTAGATCCCTTTGATGGCATGACTGATCTCACCAATAAAATACTTAAATCACCATTAGACCCAGATATTACATTTAATGATGATCCCTTGCGCATGATAAGGGCCATTCGCTTTGCAACTCAATTAAATTTTAAAATTAACAGCAACTGCTTAGAAGCAATTCATAGAAATTCAGATAGAATAAATATCATTACGAAAGAAAGAATCTGCGAAGAATTAAACAAAATTATTTTATCCAATCAACCTTCAAGAGGATTCAAATTACTAAGATCTTGTAATTTACTAGGACATATATTCCCAGAATTATTAGCCCTTCAAGGGATTGAGACCATTGATAACAAAAGTCACAAAGACAATTTCCTCCATACGCTGGAAGTATTAGATAATATTTCTGAAACTACTGATAATTTGTGGCTTAGATGGGCGGCCATTTTACATGATATTGCTAAACCACCCACAAAAAGATTTGACAAAATAGTCGGATGGACTTTTCATGGCCACGAAGATTTAGGCGCAAAGCTAGTTCCTAAAATATTTAAGGCTCTTAAATTGCCATTAGATCAAAAAATGAAGTATGTACAGAAATTAGTGCGATTGCACCTCCGTCCCATTTCTTTAATAAAAGGAACCGTGACAGATTCTGCCATTAGAAGATTGCTATGTGAAGCCGGTGACGACATTGATGATTTAATGCTACTTTGCAACGCTGATATTACCTCTAAGAATGAGTTTAAAGTAAAAAAATATAAAAACAATTTTGAATTAGTTGCTGAAAAATTAAAGCTAGTAGAAGAAAAAGATCGAATCAGGAATTTTCAACCACCAATTACGGGTGATTTCATAATGAAAACCTATGGAATAAAACCCTGCGCCGAGATTGGTATCATAAAAAGTCTCATTAAAGAAGCGATACTGGAAGGTAAAATCAAAAATAATTTTGAGGAAGCTAAAGAAGAAATGCTAATTTTAGGAAAATCATTAGGACTAAAAATTAACCATATTTAATTTAAAAAACGAAAACATGCCAGGACTTAAATTTAGAGTTTTACTCGATTCGGATAATCAAGAGGAAATTTTTAGAGATATCCTGATTTCAGATTTAGACAATTTTGAGAATTTTTTCCATACTATTCTTTCTGCCTTTGAATTTAAAGGAAAAGAAATTGGTAGTTTTTATGTCTCAAATGATGATTGGGACAAAGGCCATGAAATTAATTTACTAGACATGTCGTATGACGATGATTCCATCGATGCGCCATCTGCTGTAATGAAAGATGCCATCATCAAGAGTTTTTTAGAAGAACCAGATCAAAAATTCATTTTGGTATATGATTTTATGCGCATGTGGATTTTTCTTATCGAATTAATCGGCTTCGATAAAAATGACCCCGAAAAACCTAGCATACTACTAAGCGTCGGAAAACCACCTAGTGAGCATTCAAAAGATATTATGGATGAAAACCTCTTCGTAGATAATCAAAATCTTAATGACGACGGTGACGCTGATGACGATAACGATGACGACGATTTTGAAGATGGTTATGAAGAGGATGATTTAAACGGTTTCAATGAATATGAATATTAAACAACAAGATCCAATTGGACAGGCCATTCTAGATTTTACGAAATCTAAAAAACCATTTGATATTATCGTTAATTCGGACATGTGCGATGACGATATTATTCCAATAGAAACCTTATTCCGGAGCTTTGAAGAAATGCCACCAATGGAACAAGAAGCTATGCAGTTATGTCGTGGAAAAATTCTAGATGTTGGTGCCTGTGCTGGTCCTCATAGCAGATATCTTAGCGATTCCGGTTTTAATGTTACAGCAATCGATACCTCACCGGGTGCTATTTTATACTTAAATGAAATCGGGATAAATGCACATCAAGTAGACTTTTTTGAATTTAATCCCAAAGAACAATTTGATACCATTCTAATGCTTATGAATGGAATTGGATTCGCTGGAACCATAGACAATATAGAACGGACATTAGAAAAAGCAAAATCACTTTTAAAGCCTGGCGGTCAATTAATTTGTGATTCATCTGACGTTAAATTTTTATACGAAGAAGAGGATGGTTCTTTTTGGATGAATTTGAATGCTGCCTATTATGGCGAATTTAAGTTTAAAATGAATTATAAAAAAATAGAAGGGCCTTGGTTCAATTGGTTATACATTGATTATGATAAACTGCACAAGGCGGCCAAAAAATGTGGTTTTAAAAGCAGTAAAATTGCAGATCAAGATCACCATTACCTTGCTCATCTTATTCTTTCCTAGATGAAATGCCTGGTTGTCCTTCTTTTTTTATCTATATTTTCCTATTCCCAATCCACTAAATCATCGCTTTTGTGGGAAATTAAAGGGCCACAACAATCAAAGAGCTCTTATATTTTTGGGACCATGCACCTCATGGATGAAGCCCATTTTTATTTTCCAAAGAAGCTAGAAAAATTAGTTTCAACCGTCGATGCGGTTTGCCTAGAAATAGGAGATGTACAGCATACACTTATAAATCCAGAACTATTAATGCTGAATGAAGGGAGTTTTTTAACAAAACTCTCCGAGACACAAGTCGATTCATTATGCAGTTGGGCCAAAATAGAGCTATTAATGGAAAAAGATCAATTTATCTCAAATTTTTCAAAGGCAAAACCATTCCTCATTTATCAGCTAATTTTACAAAATGAATTACCTGGTCAACTTCAATCGCAAGAAATAAAAATGGAGGAGATCTTGTCGACAAAAAGAAAAAAAACGACTATAGGATTGGAAACGATTGAAAGTCAATTAACCCTTTTTGATAGCCTTCCTGTTTATAGCCAAATAAATTTAATAATGACAGAATTAGCAGATGTATCAAATGTGCTAACTAATTTTAATCTCACGCAAGAAAACTATCTCATGCAGGACGTCGATAAAATTCATGAAGAACTTATGAAAGACATCTCTGACCCCTACTTCAACTTTAAATTCATTGATGAAAGAAATGCCAATTGGATAGAAAAAATAAAGAAATTAACTGACAACCAATCAATACTTTTTGCAGTGGGCGCAGGACATTTAGGAGGGTATAATGGAGTGCTAAAACTCCTGGAAAAAGAAGGTTTTACTATAACTCCAATACAATTATGAAAAACTTATTATTACTATTAATACCGTTAATGATGGGAGCTTGCTCAACCTATTCTGACCAAGATCTTACTTCGTTTGATAAAACGATACAAGCGCACGTCGCGAAAAATAAATTAAAGTTGAACAAAACGGATTCAGGGTTATATTTCAAAATAACAAAAATGGGTTCGGGACGAAATATTAGGTATCAAGATAGTGTAAGCATCTCATATACGGGAAAATTGTTGAGTGGTAAATTAGTTGACATTCAGACGAAACCAATCACATTTGCAGTTAAAGATTTAATCATGGGGTGGAAAGAAGCATTGATCATGTCCCAAAATGGAAGTGAAATTTCTATGATTATTCCCCCTAACTTAGGATACGGCGACCATAAATTAGAACAAATACCTCAAAATTCAATCTTAAGCTTTAATTTAAAGGTTTGGGATGTAAAATAAACAAGGATTTAACACTCAATCAAAACTCATTAATTACATTTGCAGTAATAAAAAAGTTATCTAAAATAATATGAGCGTTCTAGTAAATAAAAAATCAAAAGTTATTGTTCAAGGCTTTACGGGAAGTGAAGGAACATTCCATGCAGGACAAATGTTGGAGTATGGTACCAACGTTGTTGGAGGCGTAACGCCAGGTAAAGGTGGTTCAATACATTTGGAGAAACCAGTGTTTAATACAGTTAAAGAAGCAGTAGATAAAACGGCTGCCGATGTCTCAATTATTTTTGTGCCACCTGCATTTGCAGCTGATGCCATCATGGAAGCCGCGGAAGCAGGAATTGGACTGATCGTTTGCATAACGGAAGGTATCCCAGTTAACGACATGATAAAAGCAAAAGAATATATTAAAGGCTTTAATTGCCGATTAATAGGCCCAAATTGTCCGGGTGTTATTACTGCTGGTGAAGCAAAAATAGGCATCATGCCAGGATTTGTTTTCAAAGAAGGGAAAATAGGGATCGTTTCAAAATCTGGGACACTCACCTACGAAGCAGCGGATCAAGTATCAAAAGCAGGAATGGGAATTTCTACCGCTATTGGAATTGGAGGTGATCCAATAATTGGAACCACAACGAAAGAAGCCGTTGAATTGTTAATGAATGACCCAGAAACAGAAGGAATTGTAATGATTGGAGAAATTGGTGGGAATCTTGAAGCAATCGCAGCTCGCTGGATTAAAGAAAATGGAACAAAACCTGTAGTTGGATTTATTGCTGGTGAAACAGCACCAAAAGGAAGAACAATGGGACATGCAGGTGCAATTGTTGGTGGAGATGATGATACAGCAGAAGCAAAGAAAAGAATCTTAAGAGAATGTGGAATTCATGTGGTGGATTCACCAGCAGAAATAGGAAAAAGAATGGCGGAGATTTTAAAAATAACTGCTTAAAAATAACAGAAATCAAAGCGACTTAGGTCGCTTTTTTTTTGAAATCAATTCCAAAAATCCCAAGTGATTCCAAATTTTATTTGCCATGTTGGAAGCGTGTAGCCTTCCATGAATGATTGACTTCGATCGCTTATGAAATAAGCGATATTATCCAAGCGGGCATAAAACCGGAATGTTTCAACCTCCAAACCAATCAATACACCCGCATTTAATAACGGTTTCTGAACGACTGAATTCGGCAAGTTGGAGAAGTCAATAATCGTCAAAGTTGGAATAAGCCTTGGAGCTCTATAATTACTTGAATACATGATATCTATAGCAGCAAGCGCCTTTAACTTTTTCGCTTTAAAAATCCCCCCTTTCACCATGGTTCGAGCAGAAATCATGTGCATTGGATAAAACTGATAATCTTTATCCATAAGCGTTAATAGATAAGAGGGTGATACCTCAACAGTACCTAATTTAATCGTTCCATTTAATCCAATTTGGCCAAGCACTTGTTGACTCAAATTTGAATTATTGACCCATGATTGTCCATCATAAACATAAACCTGTCGTGATGCTTGCCAATTATAGCTTAATGCTAAGTAATGTTTACCTAACTTTTCCCGCACCAATCCATGAATTGAATAAAGCTTTTGCAGGGTAAAATCTGAAAGTGTATAACTGCAATTATTAGCTTGATAAAAGCGTTGAAAAGCGAGCGGAGCTATCTGTCCATTTGAATTCTCTATGAACAAATAATGACGGTCTTTTTGCCAACTAGCAGAAGAAATGATAGACCAAGCATTTTTTGCACCAATAAGATTATACGATGTGTTATTCATTATTCGCCAATTCCCTAATTTTAATGATCCTGTATAGAATAAACCCAGTTCTAAGGTATCGCGTATGGGGCCTTGATTGGTATAGCGCCAATAATTGGAATTGACACCCATATTGAAAAATAGCTTTTTTGTCTTATACCCAATACCAAGTTTATTTGTCAAATCAACCACACCATAATGATCCGAGGTCGAGGTACTATCATATTGAATCAATGAATACAGCATATTTAATTGATCTTCTTCATGATAATAACGATCCAAGGAGCTTAATTTAGTATGAAACGTCAAACCAAAAAATCGCGAAGAATCTTTAGCAGAAAAATCGATAAAATTAGCTAACTGGATAGTTCGTAAAGTAGAATTTGAATAAGCATTCTCTTTTTTTACAGGAATGAGGGGTAATGAATAAAGTGTTGCTAAAGAATCAGCGACAATTCCATTGGATAAATTCCGACTTTCCTTTGCAAAACCTGCATCAAAACGAAAACTATAAATCCGTGAATTTTTAGCAATGGCTAAAGTATAATCAGAGGATCTCCATTCCGAATTACGATAAAATCCAGTTGACGCATTGTTAGCAGCCTTCAAATTGACCACCCAATCTTTTCTAAATACCTGGCTATAGGTAAAAGTCAAATGTTGCGCTCCTTGACTTCCAAAAGAATAGGCCGCTCCAACATGAGGAAGCGCGGTATAGTGCAAGATTGAACGCTTATTATTCGGTACATGGAATACATTCCCTGCAGGTAAAAGCATCGAAAATGGATCTAAAAAAGACCCTAATGATGAAGAGTATATTAAAGGAAACACCCTAGATGAGGATTGGCTTTGCTGATCTATAGAATCTAAACTGCCGTTTGTTTTGTGCGCATATGAAAGCGTATCAAAAGTTACCACTCCCAAATTGAGCTGCGAATAGGCAGCGAAACTAAAAAAGAAAATTACCTGAAAAAAGTATTTCATGATAAACAAACTTAATAAAAAAAGGGGCTTGAGGCCCCTTTTTAATATTTTTCAATCAAGTATTACAAAGCGTTTACCAATACTTGTAAACCTGATTTTAAGTTAGCTGCTTTGTTTTTATGAATAATATGTCTCTTAGCCAGTTTATCAAGCATCGCAACAACAGTAGGGAATAATTTCTCAGCTTCAACACGGTCTTTCATTTCGCGCAATCTTTTGGTAGCATTTCTTGCCGTTTTGTGCTGATATTTATTCAATACACGTCTAGTTTCGTTTGTACGAATCCTTTTGATTGATGATTTATGATTTGCCATAATCTGTAACTTTATTTTACTTTTTTTATTTATTCTACTAATTGCTCAAAGCAACTAGTTAATTCTTGTAGCCCATAGGAGAATCGAACTCCTGTTTCCAGGATGAAAACCTGATATCCTAACCACTAGATGAATGGGCCAAATCATTCAAAAGGTTAATTTTGGAGTGCAAATATACAGTTAAAAACAATAATGACAAACGAAAATTGTGTTTTTTTTATATATTTTCTGATTCTTCTGACGACCTTTTAAAACCTAAACGTTTGGCAGTTTTCAATTTCAATTCATCACCGATCTGCTGAATCTGTGCAACAGACAATTCTTCCATGACTTCAAATGGTGGCACTAATAAATCAAAAGTTAAGGCATAATGAAATGAAAGTTGCACAATCAACCCAATTATTTGCTCGTTTAATTCCATATTTTGTGGGTCTTGAAACAACCTTCCTAAGGTTCCTTTTCCCTCCACCAAGAAATGGCGCTCATGATTGATTAAGATCCGTCCTATTAAGTATCCTGAATCGTTTAATCTATTTTGAAGAAAAGATTGTGCTAGAAAATTATAAATATAAATAACCCCAAAATATCCATGATTTTCATCTTCTTTAAAATAAGATGTTCCCCATAAAGCATTAGAATCTGGCAACCTAAAAACATTGCTGTGAAGCGTAAAAACTAATACATCACTTCCCACATATACATGAATTTCAGCCTCTCCTTTTTCATGAAAAGACAAACGCACCCTTTTATCAGTAACACTCTTTTGAAGTTCTGCTAACTCAATTTTGATATGTGACTTCAATAAAGCAAAAACTTTCTCCGTGTCATTAGAGATGTCTTGTTTCAAGACGGATTTATCAAGTAATACTTGTAAAATTTGAGCTCGATTATTTTCAGTTGGATTCTTCTTCATGCTTTTCTATTTATTCAAAGATATGGATTCCCACTTACTTTTTTGTAATTTGGCATCAATGAATAATAGCATCAATCATTGGACCCCGATTACTATTCGTTTTTTGATAGTATGGGGAGTATTACTCTGTACTAAATTATTGTTTTTGGCAGGTAATTTTTCCTACCTAAACATTCGTGCTTATGACTTTATTTACGCCATACCATTTGACTTATCTACCATCGCACTCTATTCATTACCCTTTCTATTTTTCTATTTATTACCTATCAATAAATCGCTACAAGGGGTTAAAGAAAAATTGGCTAGTTTCCTTTTTTATTTAACCATAACGATCATTGTTTTGCTAAATATGTGGGATGTGGCCTATTTTCAGTTTAGCCAACGATTAAGCACATTTGATACCTTTTCCTTTTTAATTCAAAGTCCCGACAAAGGATTAATCAACTATTTCATTCTAGATTACTGGTGGGTATCCTTGACATCCATTCTCTTAATAACTTCATTCATTATGCTAGATATTCGTTTAGCTAAGAAACGAAATAAACAATTTGTTCCAATAAAATATCAAGTCCTACATTTTGCCCTTGGTTCCCTCTTATTTTTTTCAATCGGACGATGGAGTTTTGGCCCAAAACCACTTGGTGTTTTAGATGCCAACATATATACGAGCGCAGAAAACGTGCCTTTTGTTTTGAATACTGCATTTGTTACCCTTAAAACCATTCAATCAGAAAAATTACCAGATAAACCATTGATTTCACTTGCAGAAAGTGAAAAATACTTCAATCCCATAAAGGAAATAAGCCCTTCATCAAAAAATGAAAATAAAAAAAATGTGGTCATTATCATCCTAGAAAGTTTTAGTGATAAAATGATCCATCAAACGATCAATGGAATAAGAATTACACCTTTCACAGATTCATTACTGAGTCAATCATGTTATTACGAAAATGGTATTGCGAATGGGAAACAATCAATCGAGGCGTTACCAGCTATTTTTGCATCGATACCTCACCTCATGAACACCCCCTATATTTTAAGTTCTTTCTGCAATAATAAACTGAATGCCCTCCCATCCATTCTTAAGTCTCATGGTTATTCAACTGCATTTTTTCATGGGGCAAAAAATGGATCCATGCGCTTCGATAGTTTTTCCAAAAAACTAGGGTTTGATCGCTATTATGGCAAAGATGAATACCCAAATAAATCCCACGATAACGGATTCTGGGGTATTTCCGACGGTTATTTCAATCCTTGGACCGTTCAAGAAATCAGTAAAATAAAACAACCATTTTTTGTAAGTTTGTTTACCATCTCCTCGCACCATCCCTACCAAATCCCAAAGAAATACAGTAAGAAAATTAGTGATGGCTTAAATGAGGAACAACTCTCATTTCATTATGCAGATGAAAGCTTGCGCGACTTTTTTAGTAAAGCACAAAAAGAACCCTGGTATAAAAACACAGTATTTGTGATTTGTGCTGACCATATCCCGCAGCAGCTAGATAAGACTTCAAAAACTATTTTTGATAAATTTCACATACCCATTGCCTTTTTCACTCCCGATAAATCAATTCCCATTGAAAAAAAATCTTCCTATTTTCAACAAATAGATATAGCACCTTATATTCTAAATTATCTTGCTATTAAAACAAAATATTATGCCTTTGGAAACGATGCAACTATTTCAGAAGGCCTCATATACTTAAATGGCAACTACTATCTTTTGTCTAACACTAATGACATCAACTTCAACGAATCAAAAAATGAAGCTGTATATCATGATAAAATGACTAATCAACTTTTCAAGATTAATACAAAAACAATAAATCAAACATATAGCAAGTTGCTATTACGTCTTAAATCCATAATTGGAAGGTATAGAAATGATTTAATTACCAATCAAACTATAGTAAAATAAAATGAAAAAGCGTATTTGGTTCATTATTAATCCTGTTGCAGGCGTTCGTCGAAAAGACGATATTCCAGCTATAATTCGTGAAAATTTGGATCACCATTTATTTGACTTTGAAATTCAATACACCAATTATAAAGGACATGCCCAAGAATTAGCGAAAGAGGCGATTTCAATTAATGTTGATATCGTTTGTGCAGTGGGTGGCGATGGTTCTGTTCATGAAATCGGAACTCATTTAATTGGTACAAGCGTTTTATTAGCCATTATACCAATTGGATCAGGAAATGGATTAGCACGTCACATGCGTATTCCACTTACCATAAAAAAAGCTATACACTGCATTAATAAACAGCAAGAAATTAAAATGGATACAGTACTTGTGAATGAACAAGCATTTTTAGGAATTAGCGGTTTTGGATTTGATGCTTTAGTTGCAAAAAAGTTTGTCGAATGCAGTAAAAGAGGTTTTCTATCGTACGTAAAAATTGTTGTTAGGGAATATTTTAACTACCATCCTATTGACATAACCGTTGACGTGAATGGACAAGTAAAGGAATTATCTGTTTTACTTTGTTCACTTGCAAATACAAGTGAATGGGGAAATGGATTAGTGGTATCACCAAAATCAGATGCTACGGATGGAAAAGTTGAATTAATTTTATTAAAGCCTTTTTCTTTCTGGAGACTCCCAGGGATCGCGTTACAATTTTTATTCAAACGTTCCGACAAAAGTTCTTTTATGGAAGTTATTTCTTTAGACAAAGCAACAATAGAAGTCTCAGATAATTTAGCTCATTACGACGGGGAATCAATGGCTACAAATGGAATACTAAATGTCAAGGTTGTTCCAAAAAGTCTTCATATTTTAGTCGGAAAATAACATAATCAAATAAAAATGGAATTAGTTACTTTATTAGATGCATTAGACCGTCTAACTATTTCAAAAAAACCCGTTTGGGGTAAAATGACAGCCCAAGAAATGGTGGAACATTTAAGTGATCTGCTCATCATGTCAAGGGGATTAAATAATTTCACCTTGAATGAAAATGACGAGACCATCGCAAGAAGGCAACAATTTTTATATTCTGATGAAGAAATGGCAAGAAATATTGCTATTCCATTAAGAAAAGATATAATTGAATTACGCCATAATGATTTAGCACTTTCCATTGATGAATTTACAATCGAGTGGCTAAATTTTATTGAATACTACGAAGAAAATCCTGGTGTCACTGAAACCCATCCATATTATGGTGAGTTGAATTTTGAAAAATGGGGGAAATTACATGTCAAACATTTCAAGCACCATTTCCAACAATTTGAATTAATCTGATGAATTTCTGGATCTTAACCATCACAATAGGAGTATGTTTGGGGACAATCAATTTTCTTTTTTGGAAGAAAAGAGGATACAGCAATTATAGTAACCTATACATGAGTATAATTGCCTTTTTTGTCTTGACACTACTCCTCTTAAAAATCTTTAAAATCAATGACTAGTATTATTTATACCATAAGACTATTTCGTAACCCCTTAGGGGTTAACTATTTTTAACGCTGGATGTAATCCAGCGAAAAAACATGAAATAGTTCCCTTTTTTGGCATGTATTTTTATTTAAAATCATGACAAAAAGATTTGGTGGTAAAAAAGCGATGAGTCAGAAGAATCAATACTCCATAACGATTTGATTGGTATCAATCAGTTTACGTAGATTGATTAAGGCATAACGCATACGACCTAACGCTGTGTTGATACTAATGTCTTCCAATTCAGCAATTTCTTTAAACGACATGTCTTGAAAAATTCTCATCTGTACAATTTCACGTTGCATTTGAGGTAAATGATCTAAAAGTTCTACCATTTGTGATTCCAACTCCGTATTACATGTTTCTTGCAGAAAATTTCTATCATCATTAGCTAATTTGTGAAAAATAGTAAATTCTTCATTTAAAGTACGCGATTCAGATAAAAAACGAACTCTATTAGTTTTACGAAAATGATCGATGATAAGGTTGTGTGAAATACGCATTATCCAGGGAAGAAATTTACCCTCTTCATTATAATTACCTTCTTTCATTGTTGTAATCACTTTAATAAAAGCATCCTGGAAAATATCATTCGCTAAATCAGTATCCCTGACTTTAGAATTAATATAACGATAAACGCGGTCTTTATGACGCTTTAATAATTGGGCGAAAGCATTTTCATTACCCGATAAATACAAGTTGATTAATTCTTGATCTGCTAAGAGATGTAACGACATATTTACTAATTAGTCCAAAAAAAATTGGCGGTTAAGTAAAGTTAGTCGATAGGCAGATTTATTTTTTAATTTCGTTAAATGTAACGCTTATATTCTGAAGCAAAAGGAATTTATTAACGTTCACTAGATATTAATGAATATTTATACCATATGAGAAATAATATCATGATTTTGGGATTAGCTACCTTGCTCATTTTTCCACTAATTGGTTATTTACTTTGTCAAATTTCGGGGCCAGTTTCACTCCTTGATTTCTTAGAATTGGACAAAATAGAGCCAATTTTAATTGGATATGGCCTTGAATTCGGAATCATCTATGCTTTTATCGCTTACCTCTTAATGAATGCGAGCGTGTTTGATAATGTATCAACAAGAATTGATACACTTATTTCATCGCTGAAATTGAAACTCTGGCAGGGGCTTTTTCTATCTCTCTGCGCTGGAGTTGGAGAAGAGTTATTATTTAGAGCTGGTCTACAACCCTTCTTGGGTGTAATCACTACCTCCATCCTATTTATTGCGCTTCACGGATACTTAAATCCATTAAACTGGCGCTTTTCGCTGTACGGCATCATTGCGCTGCCTTTTATTTTGCTTCTATCTTTCGGATATATTCATTTCGGATTGTATTTCGCGATCGCTGCACATTTTTCATACGATGCCGTACTTTTTACATTTATCATTAATGAAAATGATTAATAAATTAGTAATCGTTACCTTTGACTATCGATGACAAAGAACACTTCCTCCTATTTTTTCTACTGTAGTGTCCTTTTTTGGACTTTTTCTTTAGGATGGATTTGCCTAGCAGAGAAAATCAACATTCATAAGTCTCTGAATCAATTTCATTCAAAAGGACTTGATGCCTTTTTTCAACTTATTACTCACTTGGGAGATGGATGGACGATCGTGTTTGTATCAGCAGCCTTACTCTTCGTTAGCGTTAGGCTTTCACTATTGCAGATCATAAGTTATGCCAGTTCAGGTATTATTAGCATCGTTTTGAAAAACACTTTATTTTCTGAATGTAAACGCCCCTATTACTATTTAAAAACGGATCCTACTTTTTATACAATGAGTGACTTCACCTATTTCATAGAACATTCCTTCCCCTCTGGACACACAACGAGTATTTTTGCATTAATGACCCTATTTGCACTGACATATAATAAATCAAAACTGTTATTATTGCTCTTATTTATCTTCGCCTTACTAGTTGCTTATTCAAGAATATACCTTTCGCAACATTTTCTGATAGATGTTTTAGCAGGATCTTTAATAGGAACAGGCACCGCTTATTTTGTCTTTAAACTTTTAAATGATAAATTAGAAAAATTCAATTCACCGTTAGTAAAACTGAAGTCCAACCATGAATAGTTATCGTGTTAGTTTTGTTTTATTGGTGTGTATTGCTTTATTCCTGCCTTTTTTAGGAACCGTTCACCTTTTCGATTGGGACGAAATAAATTTTGCGGAATGTGCGCGAGAAATGATTGCATCAAACAATTACTCGACCATTACAATTGACTATCTCCCTTTTTGGGAAAAACCACCGCTCTTCATCTGGATGCAAGTTTATTCAATGAAGCTATTTGGCATTACCGCATTTGCTGGCCGATTCCCTAATTTTATTGCTGCCATTGCAACCGCTTATTTTTTATACCTAGCTGGAAAAAAAGTTAAGAATGAAACTTTTGGATATTGGTGGGTGGCCTTTTATTTAGGTTCTTTTTTGCCCAATTTATACTTTCATTCGGGCATTATTGACCCATGGTTTAATTTATTCATCATTGCTGCTATTTATCATTTGTACAAAGGTCACAAAGATGAATACGGAATTGGGTCATACATAATTGCAGGTATTTTTCTGGGCTTAGCCATAATGACAAAAGGACCGGTCGCATTAGTTTTAGTTGGCGGAACCGCTTTCATCTACTTCATTTCAATCCGATTTCGACAATTCCCATCTGTACAACAACTAATCACATTTTTTGTATTCACGCTTCTTATTGGTGGAATTTGGTTTATGCTTTTGATAAATACAGGCAATAAGACCATGATTTCCGAATTCATTAGTTATCAACTTCGGTTATTTCAAACACAAGATGCAGGGCATGGAGGACCATTTTATTACCATTTTATTATCCTTCTTTTGGGTTGTTTTCCTGCCTCCTTTTTTGCAATAGGTTATTTTATCTTTCAAAATAAACATAAAAACAAAAAGGAATCTTTTGATTTATGGATGAAAGTGGTTTTTTGGTTGACATTACTACTGTTTTCGATTGTGAGTACTAAAATTATCCATTATTCATCGCTTTGCTATTTTCCATTGACCTACTTTGCAGCAAGGTGGGTACAAGAGTTGAAAAGTACCAAACAAATAAAAATAGTTTCTATTTTTACGATTAGCTATTTAGTTATTTTTTCAATCATACTCCTATTTATACCTTATGCTTTGCAGCACAAAGAATGGCTAATTGAAACATTTAACATTAAGGACCCCTTTGCAATAGCGAATTTAAACGCGAAACTTTCATGGACTAACTGGGATTATTTTCCGGGGCTATTTTTTCTTGTTGGTGCACTACTTTCGCTAATTCTATTATTAAGGAAGCAATTAAAATTAGCCATCATAGCATCCTTATTAACAGTAGCCTTAGGAATATTAACCATTCAAGCTAATACATTATCAAAAATTGAAGGAATATCGCAAGCTGCTGCAATTGAGTTCTTTCAAAAACACAAAAATGAAAACTGCTACCTTATTCCGCTTGGTTATAAATCATATGCGCATCTATTCTATGGGCAAACAAAAAATCATAAAAACAATAAGCGATTTGATGAGGCTTGGCTATGCAATGAAATAACTGATAAACCGGTGTATTTCGTTTCAAAAATTGATCGTAAGCAAGGTTATTTAAAAGCCTATCCAAAATTATCCGTTTTGTATGAAAAAAATGGATTTGTTTTTTATACCAAGATGGACAAATGAAAATAGTAACTGTATAAGATTCATTACTTTTGTAAAAAAAATAAAATATGCCACAATTATCGAATAAAGCAATAGAAATGCCCGCTTCTCCTATTCGCAAATTAGTTCCATTTGCAGAGAAAGCCAAAAAAAAGGGTTTAGTTGTTTACCACCTAAACATAGGACAGCCTGACATTGCCACTCCTGAAAGTGCTTTAAATGCCATAAGAAATTTTGATCAAAAAGTGATTGAATACAGTCATTCGGCTGGATTCGAGAGTTATCGAGTTAAACTTGCCGCCAAGTATCAAAAAAATGGAATTGATGTAAACACCGAAGATATTATTATAACTACCGGTGGATCTGAAGCATTAATTTTTGGGTTTATGGCAACATGTAATCCAGGTGACGAAGTAATAATTCCGGAACCTTTCTATGCTAATTACAATGGTTTTGCGCTTATGTCAGGTGTATCAATTGTTCCTGTTACCTCCACTATTGAGACCGGCTTTGCTTTACCACCAATTGAAGAAATTGAACGAAAAATCACCTCGAAAACGAAAGGAATTGTTATTTGTAATCCAGGGAATCCGACCGGCTATTTGTATTCATTGGAAGAGTTGAACCAATTAGCTGCCATAGTAAAGAAACACGACATTTATTTATTTGCCGACGAAGTGTACAGAGAATTTTGCTACGATGGCGCAAGTCCACATTCAGTGATGAATTTGGAAGGAATCAGCCAAAATGTAATAATGATAGACTCCGTATCAAAACGCTACTCCATGTGTGGAGCAAGAATTGGTGCATTAATATCTAAAAATGAAGACGTTATATCATCTGTATTGAAATTCGGTCAAGCGAGGTTATCTCCTCCCACGATTGATCAAATAGCTGCAGAAGCAGCGCTAGAAACCCCAGCTTCTTACTTTGAAGATGTTGTTTCAGAATATGTTCAGCGAAGAAATATTATGGTCGATGGATTAAATTCAATCGAGGGTGTATTTTGTCCTAAGCCAAGAGGTGCTTTCTATTGCATAGCAAAATTCCCAGTTGATGATGCAGAAAAATTTTGTCAATGGTTGTTGGAATCATTTTCCTACGAGGGACAAACCGTTATGATGGCTCCGGCTAATGGATTTTACGCTACTACTGGTGCTGGAAAACAAGAAGCAAGGATTGCTTACGTTTTGAATCAAGAATCCTTGAAAAAAGCAGTTATTTGTCTTCGGGAAGCACTTAAAATATACCCAGGTAGATTATAAAATACATGGAAGTTCAGCAATACATTGATCAGTTAGAGGGAACTAGAAAGCCTGAATTCTTGGAATTACGAAAAATTATTGTCGAAAATCTCCCAAAAGGATTTGAAGAAACTATTGGGTATGGAATGATTGGATATGTGGTGCCTCATTCTATTTACCCTTCGGGGTATCATTGTACGCCAAAACTTCCCTTGCCTTTTATAAATATTGTAATGCGTAAGGATATTATTACCCTTTACCACATGGGCCTATATAGTGATGAAAAGTTGCTGGATTGGTTTAAAGACGAATACAGTAAATTCACTAAGCTAAAATTGGATATGGGAAAAAGCTGTGTCCGTTTTAAAAAATCAGGTGATATTCCCTATGCGCTAATTGGCGCACTCTTGCAGAAAGTTAGTGTGGAAGATTGGGTGCTTATCTACGAAGAAAAATTAAAGGCGTAGTTCTTACCTTAGATTTGGCGTGTTTCTCTCGATTTACCGTGACTCTCGACTCCGCTCGATTCACATAAAGGGACCTAGATTCACTAAACGGGCATCGAGTGGAGTCTAGATGCACTCGATAAACTTAATTGAAGCTAGCCGAGTGGACTTACCAAAGGTAGGGTTGTATCGAGGATAGCGTTAACGAATAATCAGTTTTTACCGCTAATATATTTCCTGTATTCCATTTTGGTACTATCGAAAGAAAAATGTTTAGCAAGCGAAGAGGCATTCTCCTTATCCACTAATCTATCGGACATAAATTTTGCAACAGTTAATTGATTGGCATCAAAAGTAAATAAAGGCATTATCTTTTCTGCATCTGCTGCATAAAGACACATATTAACCAAGGCCAATTGTAACGCTTCAACACGGTCATCTTCAAAACTTTGGTCCTTTAATTCTTCAATAAAAACAGCGGTATTGTTCAATGTTCTAGAACAGTTTATATTGGAATTATTCGGTGATGAAGTATTCGTAACAACGTTATTAGACGAATTAATCGAAGAATTAGATGAATTGGTTGTAGTAGTAGTTGTTGTTGTAATAACAGTTGCACTATTTGTATTAGCTGGAGTATTTCCCGAAATTGTAACATTCGCTGGAACAACAACATTAGTATTAATTTGAGCATTTGGATCAATAACTTGACCATTAATGTTAATACTCATGTTTACCCCCATATTTTGACCAGAGGTTGAATCTACTATATTCATCTGGATGCCCGCAGCACCATTAGCAGGAGTTGCTGTATTTGTGATGTTTACATTTCCACCCATCGCTTGACCGTTTACATTCACATTGATGCCCACATTACCATTTGAAGAATTAGTAGGAGTTGGGGTTGCTTGAATGTTTACCGATCCATTGCCTGTTTGTTGAGTCGTTGTTTCTGTAACTACCGTTGTGGTGGTAGAATTTCCAATAAACCCAATACCAACAGATCCATCTGAAAAGGAAGCATTGTTATCTGGCCGATAATTAATGACCGTTTCACCAGTAGATGCGCCAACAGTTGGGGTTTGACTGATCAATTGTAATTTACCCTTTCCCTTTTTAAAGACTATTCGTGTGGTAATATCACTTGGAGAATCAATGAAAAAGTTTTTATCAATGTCAGCTGTTTTACCATCTGAAAAGATCAATTTCACCGAATAGGCAGAATTTACTAATCCACTTACCACCACATTAGTTTGCGGCAATGAATTTTGTTTTACGCCATTTAATATGACATAAAAGGCTTGACCGTTATTGTTAAAAACGGTGAAATTTGATTGTCCAAAAATACAAGAACTGATAATACAAAAACAGAAGGCTAATTTCATTTTCAATAATTTTTGATGATTAATTTTTCTAAATACCGCTTAAAATTACTACTAATTTCAATAAAATATAATCCACTAATTAAATTAGATTTTTTTTTCTAAATATATTGATTTTTTCACACTTGTAAATGGACTTTTGAATACTTTCGCTGCATGAATTTTGTAATCATCGACGTTGAGACCACGGGAGGGAGCGTAAATGCCTCAAAGATAACAGAGTTAGCTATTTACAAATTTGATGGTGAAAAGATCATTGACGAATTTGTAACACTTGTAAATCCCGAAATACCCATTCCTGAATTTATTGTTCGTTTAACTGGCATAAGCGATCAAATGGTGACGAAAGCACCAAAATTTTATGAAATAGCCAAGCAAGTAATTGAATTTTGTGAGGGTTGTGTCTTCGTGGCGCACAATGTAGCTTTCGATTATGGAATGTTTAGAAGTGAATATAAAACGCTTGGCTATGATTTTAGATTCCCACACCTTTGCACTGTAAAAGCAGCCCGATTAATTATACCGGGACATGAATCGTATAGCTTAGGAAAACTAACTCGAGCACTCGGAATTAGCATCAATGGAAGACACAGGGCAGGCGGTGATGCATTAGCGACCGCTGAACTTTTCCAAATTATGCATGAAAAAGATCAAGAAAGATTAATTGGATTAATTCAAACGGAGATAAATCCAAAAAAAATTCACCCCAATCTTTCTATAGAAACCATTGATGGACTACCACAAAAAACAGGAGTTTACCTATTTTATAATGAATTCAATAAAATAATTTACATCGGAAAAAGTATTTCCATAAAGAAAAGAGTAGAACAGCACTTAAACAATACGAAAACGGCTAAGGCAATAAAAATGATACAAGATATTGTTCGCGTTGAATACGAAATTACAGGATCTGACCTTATTGCCATGTTGAGAGAAAGTGAATTAATTAAGATTCACAAACCCCTATATAATAGGACGTTGAGAAATAGTATTTTTTCCTTCGGACTTTTTGATCAACAAAACGAAGATGGATACATTACCTTAAAAGTGGACTCTTTGAGTAAAAATGATGCCTATCCATTGATTCATTTTAACAGCAAAAAAGATGGTATTGAATTTTTGAACGCAAAAGTGGAACATTACCAACTTTGCCAAAAACTAAGTCATTTGTATAAAAGCCAAGAAGCATGCTTTCATTATACCATAAAAAAATGTTCAGGTGCTTGCGTTAATATAGAGCATCCAGAAGACTACAATAAACGTGTAAATCAATGCATTGATGCCCTAACATTTGAAGGTCGCTCCTTTTACATCATCGATAAGGGACGGGAGAAAGTGGAGAAAAGTATTGTTTGGATTGAAAATGGAGTGTATCAAGGATATGGCTTTGCTCCCTACCACTTTCATGGAAAAGGCCCAGATGCTTTCAGTCGATATATTACCAAACAGAAAGAAGATAGAGATATAAAAACGATTCTTAATTTATTTCTTAGAAAAAATGAATGGGCTAAAATTATTGAGCTTTAGCGGTAAAAAAAAATATATCTTCGTAACGATGAAAGGAAAAGCAATTGTTTTAGGTTCAGGTACTTCTCAAGGTGTTCCTCTGATTGCATGCAACTGTCAAGTGTGTTCCTCCAACGATTTGAAAGATAAACGATTACGCTCCTCCTTGCTTTTCCATGTTGACCAAAAAAATTATGTAATTGATGCTGGTCCTGATTTTCGACAACAGATGCTAAGAGCAAATGTAAACGATCTGGAAGGAATCCTATTTACGCACGAGCACAAAGATCATATAGCAGGCTTAGACGACGTTCGGGCATACAATTACCGTTACAATTCCCACATGGATGTATTCTGCACCTTGGAGGTAGAGAACGCGTTAAAAAGAGAGTTTTCTTATATTTTTAATAACGATGACTATCCAGGAATTCCAAAAATTAAACTACATCAAATAGACAAAGCGCCCTTCAAATTATCCCACACATGTACCATAATCCCCATCCAAGTAAACCATTATAAAATGCCAGTATTAGGCTTTAGAATTGGAGACTTTGCCTATATAACGGATGCTAAAACCATTACTAAAGAAGAAAGTGATAAATTGAAAGGAATAAATATTTTAATCATAAATGCTTTACATCAATCAAAACACATCTCCCATTTTAACCTGGAAGAAGCTTTAGCATTTATTGAATTAATTCAACCAAAAAAGGCCTACCTGACCCATATTTCACATCTATTTGGTAAACACAATGATATTCAAGCCCTCCTTCCTCCAAATGTTTATCCAGCATACGATGGCTTGGAAATCGATTTTAATTACTAAATCACCTTTGTGAATAATTAATTTTTAGAATTGTAATTATCAGTTTCGATTCTTATAATTTCGAAGTTAGAAAAAATATGGAAAAAGAAAAACGTATTGATGTCAAACGATTAATCGAAAGTAAAAATAAAAAAATTGCTTCTTGGTTACCAAAATTTGTTATTCGCTACCTGGAACGAATCATCCATCAGAAAGAAATAAATCATTATCTCGAAAAATATAAAAACATCAAGGATGCAGCATTTAGCGATGCCCTATTGGAAGAATTTAATATTAGCATCGCTTCAACAGGCATAGAAAACATCCCGAAATCAGGGCCAATCATAATCGTACTCAACCATCCACTAGGTGGAATGGATGCCCTTGCATTGATTTCGCTGCTAAAAAGCCACAGACCCGATGTGCGATTTATTGTGAATGATTTACTCTTAAACCTAGAAAATCTTAATGGATTATTTATTGGAGTGAATAAACATGGCAAAAACGATAAATCAGTGCGAGGACAAATAGCCAAGGCCTTTGAATCTGATCATGCCATTTGCCTGTTCCCGGCAGGATTAGTGAGTAGAAAAATAGAAGGCGTGGTACAAGATCTACCCTGGAAACGAACATTCGTTACCTATGCCCGTTTATTAGACAGACCTGTAATTCCAGTTCATGTAGATGGGAAATTATCGCCATTTTTTTATCGCTTGAATCGTTTTCGTAGATTCTTAAGAATAAAGACCAACATAGAAATGCTATATTTATCCAATGAATTATTCAAACAACGCAATAAAAAATTAACATTTACAATAGGTAAAGAAATAAAAATGGATCAATTCGTTACTTCGCAAAATGATTATGAAGTCGCGAATGAAATTCGAAAAATAGTACATGAATTAAACTAAAAAAATGGAAGAAATACTACCAGCTATTGATAGATCTATTCTGAAAGCTGAGTTAAATAAAGATTGTTTTACCAGGCTGACGCGAAAAGGCAATAATGAAATTTATATTGTCAATGACAAAAATGCACCAAATGTCATATTGGAAATTGGACGATTGCGAGAAATTACATTTCGAGCATCTGGAGGTGGCACCGGAGAATCCGTAGATTTAGACGAATACGATAGAGGTGAAAATGCCTACCAACAATTAATCGTTTGGTCACCCGAAGATGAAGAAATTATTGGTGGATACCGTTTCATATTATGCAAAGATTCAATCGACAAAAATGGAAAAATCAATTTATCGACGGAACACTATTTCAAATTCTCAGATAATTTCATAAACAATATCCTGCCCTACACGATTGAATTAGGTCGTAGCTGGGTGCAACCCAATTTTCAGCCAACTGTGAATCCACGGAAAGGATTGTTTGCCTTAGATAATATTTGGGATGGACTTGGAGCGCTTGTCCGATTTAACCCAGGCATTAAGTATTTTTTCGGGAAGGTAACTATGTATAAAAATTACAATACAGATTGCCGTGATTTCTTGTTGTACTTCATGCATAAATACTTTCCAGACAACGAACAACTCATGATTCCAATCAATCCCTTGCAACAAAACTATGATACCAGCTATGCAGAAAAGCAATTGAAAGGACTCGATTTCCGAGATGGATTTAAAGTGCTTAATGGTCACATACGTGAAAATGGGGAATTCATTCCTCCATTAGTAAATATCTATATGAATCTTTCACCAAGCATGAAAACTTTTGGAACTGCAGAAAACATGGAGTTTGGTAATGTGGAAGAAACGGGAATACTAATCACAATCGATGATATTTATCCAGATAAGACGGAAAGACACATGGATTTTTAAGCAGACCAACTGTATTTTTCTATTAATTCATCAATGTTTTTAACCCCTGATTTCTGTACAATCCGTTCTTTTATACGATTAATAGAAACATTAACATGCGCAACATTCAGTACCCTGCTTATGTAAATGGATGGTTTGCCATAATAATACTTCATTTTTAACATCAAGGCATCTTGTTTCGAAACTAATTTCAGTAATTCATCCATTAGTTGATTCACATCAAGTAAATTGTTGGATAAACCAGTATGCATTTCAGTTTCTGAATAATTTTGACGTACGATTGTGGTCTGATATTCTGGAATTAACTTAATTGCACCTTTCCGATTTCTTCTTCGTAATTCAGAAAGACAAAAATTGGTCACCACCGTACGCAACCATGCCTTGGAATTAAATAAATCCACATTGTCGACATACTTAGTTTGCAATAATTGATACAAATGAAGACAAGCATCTTGAAAAACGTCTTTAGCGTCATCCAGTTCAAACTTATCTTTAATGAGCAACATGAAGAAAGATTGATGACGATTTAAGATCTCGGTAAATAATACATCTACTGTATTTTTGTCCATGAATTTTGCGCGTTAGATTAAAATTTCTGCATCATGTCCAAACAAATAATCAAGATTTTCAATGCTACTTTCAAGCTGTGTAATAGACGTAAAGGAAGCTAATTGATTCACTTCATTCATCACTTCCACGAAAGTATCCATTGGATTCCTTACCACGTATGTGAGCATATTTTTTAATTTCATTTTAAGAATTAACGCTGAAATTTCTCGCCTCGTATCTAAAGAATTCATGCCAACAGGGTACAAAAAAAATACGATTGGCAAAACGTTTAATTCCGATGCTTCTACTAATTCAGTAACATAGGCCTGAAACAATAGTTCAGTTGGATCGCCAATTAATATATCACACTTTCCCTTCCATGCTTCTTTTATTAGAACGATCTCCTTGCATAAGCCTAACAAACTATAGGCACCAGCAAAAGGAAAGTCTTGCTGATTAAAAATAAGCTTTGCCTTCTCTCCTGTGATGATATTTTCTCTTTGATACGTCAGCAATTGACCCTTGCAATTCTCATTAGAACTACCTAATTCGCAATACTTTTGGGCATGATCCCCTACAAACAAAATCGATTTTAAAAGCATAGACTTTTCAATTATCCCATTAAATTAGTCAAAAAATGAGGAAATGAAAAAAAATAAGTACAATTTTACACTCAAATAAACGTTCGCTTCGCTATGCAGGCAAAAATTTTATGCTGCTTCCTGATAATTAACAGTTATTTTCATGCTCAAAGTGGAGGTAACGCGGCATTTCCCTTACTTAATTTTAACTACAGCGCACGATTAGCAGGAATTGGCGGTTACTCAAATAGCGCACAAGACCAAGAAGTTTCTCAAGGAATCATTAATCCATCCTTAATTAATTTAACCATGGTTGGAAACTATTCCCTCAACCAAGGATTACTTGCAAGCGGTATTAATTTCGGACAACTTGCCACAGCAATTCCCCTAAAAAAAGGAGTGTTACTACCCAGCATTCGTTACATCAACTACGGAAATTTTAAAGGAACAGATGAATACGGAAATCTCACCAACAACTTTTCAGCACTAGAATATGTGGTTGGAGCAGGCTACGCGTATCCCATAAACCAAGCGATGACGATAGGTGTAAGTTTAAATGTAATCGGTTCACACCTAGAAACGTATTCCTCTTTTGGACTGAGTTCAAACTTTGGTGCCAGCTATACCAGCTCGAATAAATTAATCAGCTTTAGTTTGCTAGCAAAAAACATTGGGTACCAATTAAAAAGCTACGTGGCGCAAAGTAGAAGATCCTTACCCATAGATATTCAAGCCAGCACCTCCTTAAAATTAAAACATGCTCCCTTCCGTTTTTCATTGATTGCGCATCATTTAAACCAATGGGACATCACCTACTTTGATCCAAGCATAAAACCAACTGTAGACGCATTAACCGGAGAAACTATCCCTCAAACAGGCGCAGGATTCGGAGAAATACTCGCACGACATTTTACCTATCAAGTTGAACTACTAACAAAAGGTGTGTTACAATTGAGATTTGGATTTGACTATAACAGGCGCCAATCCTTAAAACTGGAACAAAATCCAGGCATGTCCGGTTTTTCATTAGGACTAGGACTAAAATTCAAGAAATTCAGCATAGATTATGGCTTCAACATATACTCTAAAGCAGGATTTTCTAATTCCATTGGCTTGAGCTCCAAGCTTTCTGATTGGAAGAAGGGGAAATAACTATTTTCAAAGCTAACTTTCTTCTACAATCTTAATCTCATCATCGCTTAACGCGTATAAGAATCACCCAGTCAGAATGAATTGCAATAATTTAATCATCCTCACCCTTAATCCCTCTCCAGAGAGGGAGACTGAATTGCTACATTTTTGTCCATAAAAAAAGCCCCTTCATTACTGAAGAGGCTCTTTAAAATCGGCATCGACTTACTCTCCCACCCTCAAAAGGGCAGTACCATCAGCGCAAGCAGGCTTAACTTCTCTGTTCGGAATGGGAAGAGGTGG
>Ga0247844_1000519_pt1 | contig 82427 bp, 74 predicted proteins | sample LaCtaG_FD_192421 | JGI IMG/M metagenome (GOLD analysis project Ga0247844, IMG submission 192421) | Freshwater microbial communities from meromictic Lake La Cruz, Castile-La Mancha, Spain - LaCruzMarch201714.5m_1 | ecosystem: Environmental > Aquatic > Freshwater > Lake | place: Spain: Castile-La... | reverse complement strand
CAAAACACAACGAAATAAATCAAAATAAGACCGAAATGAAATTGAATCATTTTGGATCAATAAGATTGTTGAAAAAAATAGGGTGTTTTCTTTCTGACACTAATTAAAAAGAATGCGTATAGATATTATTTCTGCCGTACCCGAATTATTGGAAAGTCCACTCAATTATTCCATCATAAAACGTGCTCAAGACAAAGGTCTTGTGGAAATTGTGGTGCATAATCTCCGCGAATATACAACCGATAAACATCGACGTGTAGACGATTACGCTTTCGGATTTAGCGCAGGAATGGTAATGCAAATTGAGCCCATCGACCGCATCATTTCCCTTCTGAAAAGTGAAAGAACCTACGATGAAGTGATTTATACTTCGCCCGATGGTGAAAAATTCGACCAGAAAATGGCCAACCGCATGTCAATGTCCCAAAACTTGATTATACTATGCGGACACTACAAAGGCATTGACCATCGCATCCGCGAACATTTAATTACCCGAGAAATAAGCATTGGCGACTTTGTGCTTACTGGCGGCGAATTGCCTGCAGCCATGATGACCGATGCCATTGTTCGCCTTATTCCAGGAGCAATTGGCGATGAAATGTCAGCACTTTCTGATTCGTTTCAGGATAACTTGCTGGCACCACCAGTTTATACACGTCCTGCAGAATACAAAGGATGGAAAGTTCCCGACATTCTGCTTTCTGGCCATCAAGCCAAAGTAGAAGAATGGATGCATCAACAATCGTTGGAGCGAACGAAGTTATTAAGACCCGATTTATTGGAATGAATAATTATTTGATTTGGTCATACTTAGCATTTATAAACTTGATAAGTGGAATTCTCTTTGCTTATGACAAACAAGCTGCCAGGAAAAACCGACAACGAATTCCAGAAGCCACCTTACATTCATTGGAACTAGCTGGCGGAGTATTTGCTAACATTTTGCTAATGTACACCTTGCGACATAAAAATAGAAAATTTAGTTATTACTGGTTTACGTGGTTAGTGATAATTGGTTGGATATTGCTATTAACTCAGGGAAAAAATCTTTTCTCCTAATACTTTTTAAAATCTCCTTTTGTAACTTTATAATTACATAGAATAAAATATATGACAAAAATTAAAGTAGGCGTAATCGGCGGTGCTGGTTACACGGCCGGAGAACTGCTTCGGATTCTTATTCATCATCCAGCAGTGGAAATCGTGTTTGTAAACAGCAGCAGCAATGCGGGCAATCAAATTGCAGACATTCATAGCGGATTGATTGGTGAAACTGACTTGGTGTTTACTTCCGAACTTCCTTTTAATGAGGTGGATGCACTGTTTCTGTGCTCAGCGCATGGCGACAGCAAGAAATTTATGGACAATAATTCCATTCCAGCTTCCATTAAAATTATCGACCTTTCTACGGATTATCGTGCAAAAAGTCCAAGCCACGATTTTGTGTACGGATTACCCGAACTTAATCGTGAGGAAATCAAATTAGCCACTCGCATTGCCAATCCAGGTTGTTTTGCCACAGCTATTCAATTGGCATTATTCCCATTGGCAGCTACGGGTTTACTTACCGACGAAATTCACGTAAATGCGATTACCGGTTCTACTGGTGCGGGCGTAAAACCTTCGGACACGTCACATTTTAGCTGGCGCAACAATAATATCTCCATTTACAAAGCTTTTGACCACCAACATCTGGAAGAAATAGGACAATCGCTTCGTCAGTTACAACCAGGCTTTTTCAAGTCCGTGAATTTTATTCCTGTGCGTGGCAATTTTCCACGTGGAATTTACGTCACTGTTTATACACAATCTACTTTAAGTTTGAATGAAGCCAAAGATTTGTACAAAACATTCTACAAAGATGCCGCATTTACTTTTGTGACGGATAAAAATCCAGACATGAAACAAGTTGTAAATACCAACAAAGGCATTGTTTACTTGGAAAAACACGGTGATAAACTGCTTATTGTATCAATGATAGACAATTTACTGAAGGGTGCTTCTGGTCAAGCGGTTCAAAACATGAATTTGATGTTTGGACTGGATGAAAAAATGGGATTGGGACTGAAAGCGATTGGATTTTAGTCTGTTTTCTGAGTCAGAATGTCTTTAAATGCTAGAAATATTGCTAAAACATGTTATATAACATAGTTTTGAAACATATTTATGGAGAAATACTTGGAGCGTATTCAAAAAAGCTGTACTTTTGCATCGTGATTTTTTCATAGTATTAGATTTAAGGTTAACAAAGATTGGTAGTCAAGCGTGACTACCATTCGCGTTTTATAGAGGGTAGGTTAACACACAATATATTCTACGAGTTCGGAACTTTTGTTCTTAGCTCGTTTTTTTATTTCCTGCCTTTTGGATAATATATGGCAATATTGCGTCACTTTGAAGTAAAAAAACATTGAAAAGGGATAATATATGTTATATAACATAGTTTTGAAACATATTTAAGGCAAAATGCTTGGAGTGTATTCAGAAAAGCTGTACTTTTACATCGTGATTTTTTCATAGTATTAGATTTAAGGTTAACAAAGATTGGTAGTCAAGCGTGACTACCATTCGCGTTTTATAGAGGGTAGGTTAACACACAATATATATCGAGTTCTGAACATTTGCTTCAGGACTCGTTTTTTGTATGCACCAATTCATTCTTTTTTAGTAATTTTGCTGAATTGTATTTATGTGTCTATTTTACAAGGCTCGTATTTCAATTTATTTTCGTTTTGATTCTAACAGTATATGATTGAAAAACTGATAATTACACTTACAGAACATGTTGTTTGGGGAGCAATTCTTCAACCAGTATTGGTACGTCAGGAATTATCAGGTGCTTTGACCATTCTCGAAATTGTTGGTAGCAAATCAACATTCTTTTCAAAATTAAGCAATTGGGAAAAGGAAATAGTGTTGATGGCCGATAAAGTTTCGGACAAATCATTGATGAAAAATTACTCGAAGGAGAAAAACCTTGTTGAATTTCACAAAAAAGTAACTACTGAAACAATAGAAAGATATATTCGACCTGTGATTGAAGGGTTTCACAAGCGCGCGGTTGAAGTTATTAAATCCTCTCAGCTGGAATTGTATTTGAGAAATGCCGTGAAAACCAGGGTTTTATATGCTGCCGATAAAGTTATAGCTCCCCAAAATTTATCTCAAGTAGTATTTAATTTTCAAAAAGATATCGAAAATGGCTTGCGATATTATATCAGTTTGAAGTCAAATAATGGAGAATTTGATTTGTTTTCTAAAACCTATTTTGGATTATGTAATGAACCAGCCGTGTTGGTCATTGACCACAAATTGCATACTTTCAACGATATAGACATAAAAAAACTGGTTCCATTTTTCAGCAAGAAATACATTCAAGTTCCTGCGTCGGCTGAAAAAACCTATATTAAGAAATTTATCAAAAACTGCGTTGAGAAATATGAAGTAAACGCAACAGGTATTGATATAAAAACAGTAACTCCTTCTACAAAAGCCATATTGTCACTTGACAGCGACTGGAATATGTCACCCGTGCTGCATCTCAACTTCAAATACGATGACAAACTGTTTCCGATAGATTCTCCAAACAAGAAAAATGTGTACACTGAAGAATATGAAGGAAAAACATCTCTATATTGGTTTCTCCCAAACAAGGAATGGGAAAATTCAATGACAAAAATGTTGGTGGATGCAGGATTGAAAAAGACTGGAATTAATCATTTTTCAATAAGCAAAAATGAAAATTCTAACCCAGAAGATATAAATTCAATGGTAGAATGGCTCCAAATTCATCCCGAAATACTGAAACAGTTTGAATTTCAACAAAGTCTGCCTGATAAAACCTATTATATTGGAGAAATTTCTGTCAACACTGATATTGATACCAAACAAGATTGGTTTGATGTTCATTCCTTTGCTATTTTTGGCGAATACAAAATTCCATTTGCACGGTTTAGAAATCATATTTTGAATAACATTAGGGAGTATGTTTTGCCAGATGAAACGATTGCCATATTGCCTCAGGATTGGTTTACAAGATATTACGAATTGATGCTATTCAGTAAAAAAACGGATGAAAGAATACGTTTGAAAAAGCATCATTTTGGGATAATAAATATAATGCAAGGCAAAAAGCAAACAGAGCTTTCAAATTTTGAGGATAAGAAGGAGCTTCCAAACGTTCCTGAAGGAATTAAGGCCGAACTTCGAAATTATCAACACAAAGGTTTTGCTTGGTTGGTTCATCTCTACGAAAATAACTTTGGTGGATGTTTAGCCGACGATATGGGATTGGGTAAAACCCTGCAAACCATATCATTATTGCAATACATTTCCAATTTAAATAAAAAGAATAAACCGGAAATAAAACAAGTTGAGCGTAAAATTTCAACAACTGGAGCTATTCAATTGTCTATCTTCGATACTGAAATTGAACCCATATTGACATCTCTTCCTTCTTTGATAGTTATGCCAACTTCTTTGATTCATAATTGGAAAAATGAGTTGAAGAAATTTGCTCCTGGGTTGAAGATGTATATCTACTCGGGAGTTAAACGGTTGAAAAGCAACGATATTTATAAGATTTTTGGGTTTTATGATGTTGTGCTCACAACTTATGGTACAGTGCGAAATGACATTGACATATTGCAATACTGCAAGTTTCAACATTTAATTTTGGATGAAAGTCAGTACGTAAAGAATCCAGATTCAATGGCTTATAAAGCTGTAAAACAAATAAATGCTTTGCACAAAATAGCCTTGACTGGAACTCCGGTAGAAAACTCGCTGACGGATTTATGGGCGCAGTTGAATATTGTCAACGAAGGGTTGCTGGGAAGTCAGAATTCGTTCAAAAATGCTTATATAAATCCCATTTTGAAAAACAACAAAGCGAAAGAGGACGCTTTATTGCGTATCATTCAGCCTTTTATATTGCGACGAACGAAAGATGAAGTGGCACCTGAGCTCCCGCCACTGAGTCAGGAAACGGTTTATTGCGATATGAGCGAGGAGCAACAAACAGCATACAACACAGAAAAAAACAAGCTTCGTAGTAGTTTATTGATTAATGACGTTACCTTTGACCATCAAAAATTGGCATTTCTCACGCTCCAAGGTTTGTCTCGTTTGCGATTATTGGCCAATCATCCTGTTCTTATCGATAATGAATACACAGGTGATTCGGGAAAATTTGAACAAATCATCATGCGGTTTGAAACTCTGAAATCGGAAAATCACAAAGTGCTTATTTTTTCCTCATTCGTGAAACATTTGCGGTTACTTGCAGACTATTTTGAGAAAGAAGATTGGAAGTATGCATGGCTTTCAGGCTCTACACCTGCATCGAGCAGAGAATCAGAGATTGAAAGGTTCAAAAATGAACCCGATGTAAATTGTTTCTTTATTTCATTGAAAGCAGGAGGTGTAGGCTTGAACTTAACGGCTGCCGATTATGTTTTTATCATCGACCCATGGTGGAATCCGGCTTCTGAAATGCAGGCATTGAGTCGTTCTCACCGCATTGGACAAGACAAGAACGTGATGGTTTATCGGTTTATTTCATCGGAAACTATTGAGGAAAAAATACGTAATCTGCAAGAAAGCAAATCTAAATTGGCAGAAACATTTATAACATCAAGCAATCCACTAAAAGACTTGGGAAGAGAAGAAATGGTGAAATTAATTGGGTAAACTTTTATATTTAGCAATCTAATAAATCTCAAAAAGATAAACATATACAATTTTTAAAAATGCAGAATGAAAAATAAAAGTGTTCAAACAGAGATAGATGCCTGTTATTTATATCGCCAATTGGCAAAAAACGAAACAGATGAAGCGGTAGCAAGTATATTTCACCAAATGAGTGAAATCGAACAAAGCCATGCAGAAGCATTCGCCCAACGTGAAAATATCTCCACCGAAAATTTAATTCAACCTTCGTGGAGAGCAAAAACTATGAACTTAATTGGAAGAGTTTTTGGTTACGATTATGTATTGGGGGCATTGATGGACACAGAAAAAAGTCTTTCAAACGCCATTATCAAGACCAAGGAAAGAAACAAAATGGAGATTACTGGTACCGAAACCAACCATGTCAAGATTTTGTGGTCAATAATTGAGAATGACAAAAATATTAGCGGAACCCAACATGCAAGGTTCGAAAAACGTCATAAATCGGTAGGTGGAAATGCTATTCGTGCAGCAGTACTTGGTGGAAATGATGGATTGGTATCAAATTTCAGTTTGGTGATGGGTGTGGCGGGCGCTACAACAGGACAGCAAGGTGTTTTACTGGCTGGAGTGGCTGGATTACTTGCTGGAGCTTTGTCGATGGCTTTGGGAGAATGGATTTCGGTAAAAAGCTCGCAGGAACTATACGAAAACCAGATGGCGATAGAAATGGATGAACTGGAAACTAACCCTGAAGGGGAAGAAAAGGAATTAGCATTGATTTATATGGCCAAAGGTATTCCTGAAGCCCAAGCCAGATCAATGTCGGCAGAAATTATGACAGATAAAACCAAAGCTCATGCCGTATTGGTAAAAGAAGAATTGGGTATTAATCCAGAAGAATTGCAAGGTTCAGCCATTGAAGCGGCATTGTATTCATTTTTCTTGTTTACCATTGGGGCAATAATTCCCGTAGCCCCATTTTTCTTTACCAACGGAATTCAGGCATTGGTACTTAGTGTTTCATTTAGTGCAGTTGGATTGTTTTTGATTGGTAGTGCCATTACTTTATTTACTGGTAAAAGTGTATGGTTTTCAGGAATGCGACAAGTAGCTTTTGGATTAGCTGCCGCAGCTATAACATTTGGAATAGGAAAATTAATTGGTGTGGCGGTTGCTTAGAGTAATTATAAAATTGTATTTTCTGAATTGAATATTCAGTTTAACTCTCAATATTTATTTTCGATTAAATTTTAGCAAAACAAGATTTAGAAAAGCTTGTTCAAAGTGATTGAACAAGCTTTTCTTTCAATAACTAATTTTTAAATAGAGTTCCAAACTGCGCCCCGGTCTGTAAATTCGTCCCCAATCCAAGTGTTCGTAATATGTATTATTGAATAAATTGGTAACACCTGCGCTGACATCAATTGCCACTTTAGAAGCCTCAAATCCGTACCTACTTTTTATATTTACCACCGCAAAAGCAGGTGTCTGCTGTTCGCCGTAACTTATGTTGATGCGGTTTTGCGCCAATGCGGTTTCGCATTCTGCCTGTAATTGAAATTGTTTTTTCTGATATTGGAGCGCAATAATGTTTTTCAATGGAGGAATTAAAGGCATAACCTCTCCCCTATTTAGTTCTCCGTAAGTAAACTTGGCCAACCAGAATACGGAAATATTTGGCACGGCCGAGTAAAGTAATTGTAAGTCGGTGCTGAATAATTTGGCTTTTGGAATGTTGGAATATACTCTAATTCCCTTGGCGTAGAAATTCATGGGCGCAATTTGAGTGTCGGTGAGCCCCATAATATAGTCGCTCAACAAACTTATAGAAGGGCTAACGTTGAGCTTAATGATAGGCGTGGAAAGTTGAAACGCCAATTTCAAAAAGTTAGATTTTTCGGTTTTCATGTATGGGTTCCCAATATAATCGTACCCGTCATAAGCATTGAAAAGGTAAAATCCCATGCGCTCGCCAATGGTAGGCATGCGTTCGGAGTGCCCAGCGGTTGCGGTAATGGTCATATTGTGGGTGAAATTATATTGCCCCACCAAATTGATACTTTTAATAAGCTTTGTTTGCGTTTTATCCAAGACGTAGTTGAATATAGAAAACTGCTGCTGACCGTATACAGACTGTAAATTATCTATGTTGTAATCCATCCGGGCATTGGCAGTGAGTGTAGTCTTTGACGAAACGTAAGTACTGTTTTCCACGTAAACCCCACTCACATTGCGCAGCATGGCTGGCCAGGTTTGCATATACATTGGAGCTTCAGGCGAAAGTCCGGCAAAGCGCATGTGCATGGTCATTTCGGCAACGGAATTATTGGTATAATTATCGGCCTTTAAAGTCAGTTTATTTATTTCGTTCCATGGTATAACAAGTTGAACGTAAGCGCCAAGCGTACTACTTTTGCCTGGCATATCCATTCGCATATACACAGAATCGGACTTGCCAACTGGCTTTTCTTTAAGCAGATACAAACTGTCGCGCTGCGAATCGTCCATAATATGCACCACTTCATTGAAATAGATTTTCGCCTTCAATTGCGTTTTGGCTTTTCGCTGGTATTCTAATGCAAATAAGCTAGCTTTAGCCAAACTAACATCCATTGGCAAAGCGGGATAGCCAACATTACGAGCCACATCATACAAAATATCTGCCTTAAAAGTGCTAAATTTTGTAGGTGAAAATTTCAAAGCAGAATGTAGGTTGGTTTTCTCAAATTGGGTAAATGGAATTATTTGATTGTTGCCAGCCCTATAATTCTCCGTTTTCCTGTACACACCGTCGGTCATCCAAGCCCATTTATTTTTTCCCAATCCAAGGGAAAAAAGCAGGTTTTTACTTCTCGATACGGTTTCGTAACCAAATCCGATGGACGAAAAATACGGTTGTTCCATATCAATTTCTGGTTCCTGCAAAGTCATATCCATCGATCCACCAATATTGCAGCCATTCTCCGACCCATTGGTTCCGGACTTCAACTTTATTGCTTTCAGATTTGAGGGTTCAATATAGGAGGTAATCGGGTCCATTTTGTCCGTGCAAGCGCCAAACATTTTCATGCCGTCGATGGTAACATTGAGCTGTCCACCCGAAAATCCATTCATTTGAGGCTCCAAAGCATAGGCCCCCCGCTTTATGAGCGACATGCCATCCAATCGGGCATTAATATTATCGAGTGTTGAGAATTGATTGGTGCGATAAAAGTCCACAATATCCTTGTTGTTGAGCGGAATATTGACAGATACCAATACGTCCTTCAGCGCCACTGTGTCATTGCGCAAATTTCGTGATTGCTGTGCCAAAGCTCCCAACGGTATGATAAAAAATAACAAAAAGCATATATATTTATACATTGGGGCAATAGGAATAAAAGGCGGGATGTTACCCCCGCCTATGGGAATTAAAATGTTATGTTGAAATATGCATTATTCGAAACCGTAGTTCCGTCCTTTTTTACCAGTATATTTATTTTCCATTCTCCCGTCATCGTAAAGTTCACTTTACCTTTATAATGTCCGTTAGAAACATGAACCGGATTTACGTTATTAGGCGAACCGTGTCCCATACTCGGCATTTCGGGTGTAATTTCAATGGTGTAAGTAGAATCCGCAGGCCAACTCATCATACTGGCTTTTCGATGCAGCGTAAATTCGATATCATTCATCCCTACCGTGGGTACAATGGGTTTAATTACGGACAACACAAGCTTTGATGCATCAGCGGTGGTGGCAGTAAAAACACTTATTACAGCTGTGGTCGGACTATCAACCGTAACATCAAAACTGGCTGTGCCTTTTTTATCTACATTATGATTGTGCACCATAACGCCCAACTTCCAACTTCCGCCCATGCTAGGCATTACATATGCCACCGCACCTGGGAACACGCCATTGATAGCCATTTCTTCAGGATTTTCTACCGGACAGGCATGAACCATAGGCATGCCTGTAGCTTGCGGCATGGTCATTACCGGCATAAAAGTAATGTGCGCATCTTTGATGGTATCAGTTGGATGTAGCGAGTCGAGTAACACCACCACTAAGTTGTTATAACCCATGAAATGGTTTTTTTTGCCCCAAACTTCTACCTTGGCCGAAGCTCCGAGAGCATAACCTTCGTTGAGTATTGTAAACCCTTCGAGCGGATTTACAGGGATGATTTCTACTTCGTTTTTGCACGAAAAGAGCGTTGCTGAAATAGCAACAATATATAAGCATCTTGAAATGAATGTTTTCATTTGAGTATGATATGTTTAATTTGAATTTATTGGAGGATAGCTATACAACTCCACATCACAAACTATTGGATGTGAAGTGTAAGCCTACAAAAGAATCTTGCAGGCGAAAATTAAAACATTAAACTAAACTTGCGGTGGGATGAAAATGGCAGAAACGTATTTAGTACAGAGTATCATTTCCGGGATGGTAATAAATCTGAAAAACATTTCGGTGGTCATCGGAATAATGCTGTGAGTAAGCAAAAATTCCTTTACCTCGTTATTTTTTGAAGTCTTGGATGTGTCATTCTCCTTAGACGATTCAGTTTCATGGGTCTCATTTATCGATTTGATTTGCTTATCGCGGAAACACTTTCCCTCGCAGCAACTTTTGGGTTTGTCCTTATTGATGCAAAGATTCTTGGCAATATAAGTCTTGAAGAAAGCGTATTGGATGTAAGGCACTGTAAACCTGAAGATATTAAATATCAACACCAACAAAAGCACAATGGCGTAAAAGCGATACCTCATTAAGTTTATATTTTGTACAAATATAAAACGTTGAATTATAAAAACATGTTCTTATTGGAACATGTTTTTATAATTTAAATAGATTCGTTTCAAATACCCCTTTAAGAGTTAGGGGGAATCTTACTTATATAAACACAGATAAGGAGTATCCTCGGCACATTTCACCTTGAACTTTACACCTTTGGCCACTTCAAAACTTTCGAACTTATTATAAGTAGTCCATTCAGTTTCGTTGGGTTGTTGAATGGTCAATTGACCCGAAACAACTGTCATTATTTCTACCGTGTCAGTACCAAATGTATATTCGCCTGCAGCCATCACTCCTACTGTTGCTTTTCCTTCGGCCGATTCTAAAGCTATGGAAACTACTGTTCCATCAAAATACTGGTTTGTTTTAAACATAAGATATTGGTTTGTTACTTTATAATTATGCAATTATTGTGAAAATAATGTGTTTTTATGGCAAAGATAAAATTAATTACCTTACAGCACAAATTTATGGTTTAAGATAAATACTATAAGTGTCAATTTTATGAATTATATCACTACTTTTGTGACTCTAAACAATATTTTATTTTCAACACAGTTATTTATGAATCGATTTAATTTCCTTTTACTGGCAATAATTACTTGCCAACTTACTTTTTCGAAAACTCAGGTTGACACCATTTCAGTTTTAGCACCCAAAATGCACAAGGAAGTAAAAAGCGTGGTGATTGTTCCCAAAGATTATAGTAAAAACAAAAATTATCCTGTCCTATACTTGCTTCATGGCTACAGTGATAATTATTCAAAATGGGTAAAAGCCGTTCCTTCCATAAAAGAGCTTTCAACCGAACATCAAATGATAATTGTTTGTCCTGATGGCGGTTACAGCAGCTGGTATTTCGACAGCCCCATTGATTCTACTTTTCAATATGAAACCTTTATTACGAAGGACTTACTTACATACATAGATGCCAATTATTCGACTATAAATGATAGATCGGGCCGCGCAATTACGGGTTTGAGCATGGGTGGACATGGAGCTTTGTATCTTGCGATACGCAATAAAAACCTTTTTGCATATGCCGGAAGTATGAGTGGTGGTGTAGATTTACGAACTTCTACTAAAAAATATGATTTGGCAAAGAGAATTGGAAATATTGAAACTAGTCCCGAAGAATGGGACAATCGTTCGGTTGTGAATATGGTCAATTCGCTAAAAAATAATGAGTTGGATTTGATAATTGATTGCGGCGTATCCGACTTTTTCTATCAAATCAACGCAGCTTTACATCGCCGATTAATCGCTTTAAATATCGATCATGATTATATTGAACGTCCAGGCGTACACAATTGGATATATTGGACCAATTCCATTCAATACCAAATGCTTTATTTTGATAGATGTTTTGATAGGGCAAAAAAATAACACCAGTCAAAATTGAATTAAAAAACCGCTTTCCAAAATTAATGGTAAGCGGTTTTTCTAGATAAAAATTATCGGATAAAAATACTGGACAATGTGCCCCCATTTTTGTAAACAAAAAAATACTAAGTCAAGAATATATGTTTTATTATCTGAATTTCATCAAAAAAGTTGCTCCGCAACAAAATCTAGCCATAGGGAATAGGTTAAAATAGACATCACTTTACCAACTATTTTCTGTTGCGAAGCAGTTATAATATTATATTTGTAATTGCGATTTAATTACTGTATATAATTAGTACTTTTGTTTTTCAAAGTTAATCATCTAATTCGTATTTCACAAAAAAAACATTTGTAAGCCATGGGTTTCAACAAAACATAAACCAGTATATTTCAATGCCTTAATATTCTTTTGGAATATATTTTCTGCAATGGTATATTTGATGTTAAAAAACTAGCCTTTTTTAACTAACGATTTTTATTAGAAATCATATATTCTGCTTTGTTATTTATGATGAAAAGAAAACTATTTTGGATTGTAATTATAGCTTTTAGTTTTGTATCATGCAAAAGAGAGTACACTCAACACGATGTAATTTTAAAGTCTGAACAATTGATGGATTCATTTCCGGCAAAGTCATTGAAATTACTTACGTCCATTTCAGACCACCACAACTTTTCTAAAGCCGATAATGCTGCTTGGTGTTTACAATATACCCAATCGCTTTATAAATTAGACTCTGTTATTAATTCTGATAGTTTAATATCAATTTCGATTCAGTATTACAAGGGCACTTCATTACATAAATACTGTGGTTTATCTTATTATTTGCTCGGATGTATTGAATTAAATTTAAAAGAAAATGATAAAGCGCTTCAGGCTTATAAGATGTCGGAGTACCAATTGCTGAAAACCAAAGATTACAATCTTCTAGGTTTGACATACTATAAGATGGGATATTTATATTCTTTGGATGAGTATTTCGACAAATCAATCGAGAATTTCAAAAAATCTCTCTTTTATTTTCAAAAAGCCAAAAACAAAAAGAATGAGGCCTATACTTTTCGAGAATTAGCCATTTCTACTGATAATGCGAAAGGAAATCTGGATAGTATTCTGAACTATTTTCATCGGGCTAAAACTCTTTCTCTACAAGTACGTGATTCGGCAAACTACTATGATACGAACTTTTATCTTGCCATCACACTGCTTACAAAAACACAGGACTACAAAATAGCAAAAAAATATCTTCTGGATGTTTTCCGTTACAACAATTTTGATCCTTACTATTTCAACAAAATTTCTTTGGTTTATTCCAACATGAATCAAGCTGACTCGGCCTTGTATTATTTCCACAAAGCACTGCCTGACACACTTACAATTTATGCAAAAGTGGCAACATATATTGCAGGTGCTTATGCGGAAAAAGCACACGGAAATTACGCAAAGGCATTTGAGTATTATTTGTTATATGATGAAAATAGAAATAAGGTTATTGCAGAAACAAAGCGAAACCAACATTATAGAATTGATCAACTTTCAATACTGAATGAAAAAAACATAGAAAATGATGGCTTAAAAATTGACAATAGAAACAAAATAATATACATTGGAATTTTGGTAATTGTTTTATTGCTTGTAATTGTTGTAATGTTAAGGATTCAAGCAATAAGATTGAAAGAACACGATGACTTTTTGAATGAAAAACAAAAGCTGATAACGGAAATCAAGCAAAAAAGATACTTGATTTTTAACCGGTTAAAAAATAGGATTGAAATTACACTTCGCTTTAGAGAAATAAGTGACAAAATTCATTTTGCCAATGAAAAACAGCATCTTTTTATTACTGGAATTTTAGATCAGTTTGTTCTAACTGAAGTTTCTTGGCAATCATGCATTGATGGAGTAAATTTTATTTACAATAATCAGATGGAAAGACTTTCTGTACTACATCCATCTATCACTCAGGCTGATAAAATTGTTATGTCACTTATTTCACTTCAACTCGACATAACAGATTCTTGCACAGTTTTGGGATTAACAAAAAACACGATGTACCGTCGCCGAAATACTATAAAAGAGCGATTGGGCCTTGACAAATCAATAGATTTGGAGATATGGTTGCTAAATCAAATGGCTCAAAATCTGACTGAAGAAGAGCAAGCTGAATTGATAAAAAAAACAATTCGATTAGATATATATTAATGATTTTGTTTTCGTTCAAGCTTTTCAAGTAACTCTTTGTATATTAAATTGGAAAAAAACCTATTTTTAATTGTAAGAGTAAGGACTTTATCGATTAATGTCGTATTTTTGTAGTTAAACCCGAAAATAATTTATAATTACCCAATTTTACATTTATGATCGTAAATATCGTCAATCAATCGAAACATCCACTTCCCGAATATGCCACTTCTTTGTCTGCCGGCATGGACTTACGAGCCAATATATCGGAGTCTATACTACTAAAACCACTTGAACGGAAGCTTGTTCCCACTGGATTATTTTTAGAACTACCAGCAGGATATGAAGCGCAAATAAGGCCAAGAAGTGGTTTGGCAATCAAAAAAGGGATTACAATACTAAATTCTCCTGGGACTATCGATGCCGATTACCGAGGTGAAATTTGTGTTATTTTAGTGAATTTATCTACTGAAGATTTTATTGTAAACGATGGTGAACGTATTTGTCAGATGGTAATTGCGGCACACGTTCAGGCCGAATGGGTAAATGTTGAGGAATTAGGGAGTACGGAACGTGGCACAGGTGGGTTTGGCCATACTGGGAAACATTGAAATTGGAAGTAAATTTGAAAATGAAAGTATGCGCCTAAAATATGTTTTTTTACTGTTTGGACTTTACATGTTTACATTTTGCGCTACTGCCAAATCTGTGGTAGTAGAAAAAGATGCAAAAGTGCATCTTTCTGATGATGAACAACGAAAGTTCGACTATTATTTTTACGAAGGACTTAGGCTAAAAGATATTCAAAAATACGATCAGGCAATAGAAACATTCATGTTATGTATAGCCATAGATTCCGTGGACGCCGGGTCACAATCTGAAATGGGATTGTTGAATGCCTCTATTGGACTAAAAGACAATGCACTACGACACCTTGAAACCGCTGCAAGATTAGATCCGACCAATTGGTGGTACAATGTACGATTGATTTCGCTACTTACCGACTTTACTTACTGGCAACGAGCAATTGAGATTACGACAAAACTTCAAAAAGTTTATCCCAATAAAGAAGAGGTTTATCAAATCTTGGCCACGCTTTATAAACAAACAAAGCAGTATGACAAAGCGGTAGCGGCTTATGACAAACTGGAATCAATTAGTGGTATTGCTGAGAATCTGTCGTTCGAAAAATTTCAGTTGTATATCCTGGCAAATAAGCCGAAAAAAGGAGTCGCCGAAATCGAAAAGTTAATTAATAAATATCCAACAGAATCAAAATATCAGGTTTTGCGCGGTGATATATATATGCAGCAAAAAATGCCTGAAAAGGCTTTTGGGATATACCAAAAAGTGTTGATCGACAATCCTCAAAATGCATACGTATACGTTTCACTTTCAGAGTATTATAAATCGGTCAACAAGCCCGAAAAGGCTATGGAATCGATAGTTAGCGCATTGAAAAACGAGCAATTGGATGTAGAAACCAAGATAGATGTATTGGGGCAGTACGTAGAGAAGTTGGTTCAGGATTCGACCAAGTTTGCTGAAACAGAGAGCCTATTTAAACTATTGGTAGATAGATATCCACTTGAGGAACAAGTCCATGGCTATTATGCAGTATATCTACAATATAGAAAACGGAATGTCGAAGCCATTTCAGAATTGGAGACAATGATAAACATTAATCCAAAAAACCAACAAACTTGGATGCGTTTGATACAATTCAGTATTTCGGATAAAAAATATACTCAAATTTTAGAAATTACAAATAATGCCATTAAGAATTTACCGAATATTCCGTCTTGGTATTTCTATAAGGGAATTGCTCAATATCAGCTTTCGGACTATAAGAATGCATTGATTTCGTATAAAACAGCACTGCCATTGATTACCAATGAGCAACTTGCATTGAAAAGTGATTTTCTGGCGCAAATAGCTGATATATATTACAAACTGGAATTAAAAGATTCGGCATTTTTCAATTATGAGGCTTCGCTGGCGGCAAATCCTAAAAATATAATGGTCATGAATAATTATGCCTATTATTTATCGTTAGAGAAAGCAGAACTAAAGAAGGCAGAAAAGATGAGTGCGAAAACGGTTGAGTTAGATCCCAAAAACAGCACTTATTTGGACACCTATGCGTGGATATTGTACCAACAGGGAAATTATTCATTGGCAAAATTTTATATTGAAAAGGCCGTTGATAATTTACCAAAAGATGATGATCACGGAGTTATATTGGAACATTACGGCGATATTTTGTGGATGAACGGAAAAGCGGATGGTAAAGATGATGCGAAAGCATTGGAAATGTGGCAAAAGTCATTCGAAGCTGGAAATCAATCTGAACAGATGAAAGAAAAGATAGCCAATAAGGGATGGAAAAGAGATTAGTTAGTTGTATATAGTTAAGTTTGAATTTATGAATAAGAGATTTATTATCATTACATTGGTTGCTGCACTAGTCGTTTCAGCCTGTAAAACCACAAGCAAAATTTCCAAAATTGAGCAACCAGCGGCAACTGTTTTGACGCAAAGAATACTTCAAATCCAACAGGCGCAGCCCAACTTTTCGACGGCCAATGTTAGTAAAATGTCGATGGCGCTAAATTTGAATAATCGAGACTTAAATGTGTCTGCCACTATAAAAATTAGAAAAGACTCTGCTTTACATATTTCTATTCAGCCATTTATGGGCATAGAAATGTTTAAACTTGAATTGTCGCCAGACAGCATGATTATTTTTGATAAAATGAATCGTAAATACTACTCTGTTGATTATGGTTATTTTAATTCCCGTTTTGGAGTACAGGTTGACTATTTCAGTCTTCAGTCATTGATTTCAAGCCAGCTTTTTTGTATTGGCAAAAGGGATATGGTAACTGATAGTTGTACATTTTCGAACCTAAACGATGGCAAATGTAGTATTGATTATAAAAGTAAAAATATTTTTCAAAGTTCTCAGATACTATCAGATAACACCATTCAACAAGTAATTTTGAAAGGGAAAAATAACAATTATCAGATGCAAACGAATTATGCTGATTTTGCAGTGGTGAATGCAGTCAATTTTCCACAAAAAATTTCAATGCTGATAACAAATCCAAAAAGTAAAGTGTCTTGTGATTTCTCTTTACAAAAGTTCGAGTTTAACAACCGGGTGAAGTTTTCTCCATCTAGTAAAGCACAATATTCGCGAGGCGATGTCAATGAATTGCTCAAAAAATAACCGATAAATAATTGATAATGAAATTTATAATTTGATTTCTATCCTGAAATTAAATCAAATTATTACTCTAAACTATACATACATGCACATTCAAAATGTTTACCGAGTGGTGATAATTTTCACCGTATTGCTATTTAATTTTTCTTTACATGCTCAAAGTGTAAAAGAACTAGAAAACCAACGGAAACAGACACTTCAGAAACTGGAAACAACCAGTAAAATTTTAAATGAAACCAAGCAATCTCAACGCAGCACGTTGAATAAACTTGTTATTATCAATAAAAACATCAAGGAGCGAAAGGTGTTAATAAAAAATATTAGCACAGAAATTGGTCAGTTGGATAATGAAATGCATCAATTGGGACAAGAAAAAAACTTATTGGAAAACCGGTTGAAATCATTGAAGTCAGACTATGCAAAACTGGTTCAGGAAGCTCATATCAATCGGAATTTTTATGCCAAAATAATGTTTGTGTTGTCGGCTAATTCTTTCGACCAATCTTATCGTCGATTGCGTTATATGCATGAATATACTGATTACAGAAAGCAACAAGTACGTGAAATAGAAAAGGTCACAGCGCAAATAGTGGTAAAAAATGACAGTCTTCAAAGTCATAAAGTCACAAAAGTGGAGGTTGTAAAACAAAAAGAAACCGAAGCTCAGAAACTCACTAAGGATCAAAAGAAAGAGAAAGTGGTACTGACTGATTTGCAGAAAAAAGAAAAGAAATTGCGAGCCGATTTAAAAATTCAGCAGAGGAAGGCCAATGATTTGAATAATAAAATTGAAAGAATGATTGCCGAAGAAATTCGCAGAGCTGAAGCAAAACGATTGGCTGCTGAAAACAGTCGTATAGCTGCTGAAAACAAACGAATTGCTGCTGAAAACAAAATCATTGCGGCTCAAAACAAACGCAATGATGCCGAAAATAAAGCCAAGGCTGCTGCAAATGCCGCAGCTAAATCAGCAGCCAAAACGAACGCAAAGTCTGAATCAATTCCTAAATCCGAACCGAAACCTATTATTAAAGAAATTGCGGCATTAGCAGAAGCAAAATCAACGCCAGCATTGTCAGTATCAGTACTTACCAAAGAAGAAAGCTTAATTTCGGGTGATTTTCAACGGAACATTGGACGTTTGCCTTGGCCAACATCCAACGGGTTTATCCGTGGACGTTTTGGTGTTCAGCCACATCCAGTTTTGAAATTTGTAACAACCAATAATAAGGGAATTTATATCCAAACCCCTTCAGGAAGTTCAGCTAGAGCAGTTTTCGAAGGCGTTGTTACACAGCGTTTTTCAATACCTGGCAGCAACAATGGAGTCATCATTAAACACGGTAATTACCGGACTGTATATGCCAATCTGACACAGGTATTTGTGAAAGAAGGTGATCATGTAAGTGCAAAACAAGCCATTGGTCGAATTTACACAGATGATGAAAACGATAACAAAACAGAATTGTACTTTCAGGTTTATAATGGCAGAAATGTGCAAAATCCTGAAAATTGGATAGCGAGATAATACGTTAATGAGTAAATTAGATTTTAGATTGCAAGTACATATACCGATATATTTATGGAAGAACTTTTAGTTGAATTGCAAACAGTAGATTACGGTGATAGTAACATCATCACACTCGAAGGATTGGAGCATGTACGCCGCCGTCCGGGTATGTATATTGGTAAACTGGGTGATGGAACGCATGTAGATGATGGAATTTATGTGTTGCTGAAAGAAGTCCTCGACAACTGTATTGATGAATACCGCATGGGCGCAGGTAAAGCCATAGATGTGCGCGTAAAGGAAGGACATGTGGAAGTGCGAGATTATGGGCGCGGCATTCCTTTGGGAAAGATGGTGGAAGCGGTTTCCATTATGAATACTGGTGGTAAATACGATTCCAAAGCATTCAAGAAATCGGTTGGTTTGAATGGTGTTGGTACCAAGGCAGTAAATGCATTATCGGCCACTTTTATTGTGCAAAGTTTTAGGGATGGGCAAAGCCGTAAAGCAGAATTCTGCCAAGGTAAAATCCTGAATGACAGCGAAGTATTTGCCGACAACTCTGACCGGGGAACTTACATCTACTTTGTACCGGACAATACCTTGTTCGAAAATTACGTTTACAAAGAAGAATATATTGAAACCATGTTGCGCAATTATGCGTACCTCAATACTGGTTTAACCATCAATTTCAACGGCAAAAAGATACTCTCCAAAAATGGATTGACCGATTTGCTGAATGAAAACATGACCGCTCAGCCGCTGTATCCAATAATTCACTTGAAAGGTGAGGATATTGAAATCGCTTTTACCCACAGCGACCAATATGGCGAGGAGTATTATTCGTTTGTAAATGGCCAGCATACCACACAGGGTGGGACGCATCAAAGTGCATTTCGGGAAGCATTGGCACGCACCATAAAGGAGTTTTATTCCAAAAACATGGAATTGGCTGATATACGTAATGGAGTGATAGCAGCGGTTTCAATAAGCGTAGAAGAGCCTATATTTGAGTCACAAACCAAGACAAAACTTGGGTCTCGCGATATGGCAAAAGACGGCATATCGGTGAATAAATTTATTTCCGATTTTCTGAAGAAGGAGCTTGATAATTATATGCACCGCAACTCCGAAACTGCCAACACTTTACTGCAAAAAATTCAGGATTCGGAGAAAGAGCGTAAAGCCATTGCCGGTGTTACCAAACTGGCACGTGAACGGGCCAAGAAAGTGAATCTTCACAACAAAAAACTGCGCGATTGTCGTGTTCATTTTAGCGATTCATTGACCAAAGATGAAACGAAAAACACGGCCATTGAAAATTCCAGCATCTTTATTACCGAGGGCGATTCGGCAAGTGGATCAATTACCAAAAGTCGCGATGTGAATACACAGGCTGTATTCAGCTTGAAAGGTAAGCCACTCAACAGCTATGGTTTGACTAAAAAAGTAGTGTACGAAAATGAAGAATTCAACCTACTTCAAGCAGCTTTGAATATTGAAGACGGAGTCGAAAACTTGCGTTACAATAAAGTGATTGTTGCTACAGATGCCGACGTGGATGGTATGCACATACGATTATTATTGATTACTTTTTTCTTGCAATTTTTCCCCGACTTAATCAAAAAAGGACACGTCTATATTTTGCAAACACCGCTTTTCAGGGTGCGCAACAAAAAGGATACTTTTTATTGTTATTCGGAAGAAGAACGGTTGACAGCTATGTCAAAAGTTGGTGCAAATCCGGAAATTACGCGATTTAAAGGGCTTGGTGAAATCTCACCCGACGAGTTCAAGCATTTTATCGGAAAAGATATGCGCATGGATCAGGTTACGCTCAAAAAGGAAGATGCCGTAGCTGATTTGCTTTCGTTCTACATGGGAAAAAACACACCTGAGCGTCAGATGTTTATTATCGATAATTTGGTGGTGGAAGAGGATATTTAGGAATTTAAAATTTTGTTATTTACTATTTACCATTAATAAAATGGGTATTTCATATTACAGCCAAGATGATTCGCAGGACATAAATCCCGATGAGTATTTCATGAGCCAAGCACTGCAGGAGGCTAAACTGGCTGGAGAGCGTGACGAAGTACCCATTGGTTCGGTTATTGTTTGTCAGGGCCGCATCATTGCCCGTGGACATAACCTTACCGAAACACTTACCGATGTGACCGCGCACGCAGAAATGCAGTCGATTACTGCCGCAGCTTGCTTTCTTGGCGGAAAATACCTGATTGACTGCACTTTATATGTCACAGTAGAGCCGTGTGTGATGTGTGCTGGTGCTTTGGGTTGGTCGCAAATTAGCCGAATTGTTTATGGTGCTTCCGACGAAAAAAGAGGTTTTCAACGATACGCTCCCAATGCATTGCACCCAAAAACAGAAGTTGTTTCGGGTGTTTTAGAAACAGAATGCAGCAAATTGGTGAAAGATTTTTTCAAGAAAAAAAGATAAAGGGTTTCTTCCTTAATAGATTGACATTTAATATTCCAGGTTCACTACCACCACTTCCGACTCCGTTCCAATCCTGTACTGTGGCCCCCAAATGCCAAGTCCAGATGATACATAATAGTGAGTGGCGCCCTTCTTCAAATATCCATAACCCATTTCGTACATCTTTTTTACAATTAAATTTCCTGGAAAAAACTGACCATTATGGGTATGACCTGAAATTTGTAAATCAACATTATTATGTTCTGCTTCTTCTAAATTGTGAGGTTGATGATCCATTAAAATAATGGGTAAATTTTTATCTAGTCCATTGACGATTTCCGAAAGTTTTTTGCGATTCAGATTGCTTTTATCTTCACGTCCAACCACATAGAATCTACTATTTACCATATTCACTTGGTCACGAAGGACGATAATTCCGGCCTTTTTCAAATAATCTGCTGTTGCATTTTTGATTTCCGCATAATGCTCATGATTACCATTGATGGCAAACACGCCCATTGGTGCTTTTATTGCCCTCAGTTCCTCTACCATGTTTTGGCGAATCACAGGTTCCATCCATCTATCTGAAACGTCACCAGCCAGCAACACAATATCTGGATGTTGGTCGTTAATAAGCTTCACATAACCTTGCATCATCTTTTTGTCTATAGATATCCCAAGGTGCAAATCACTCACAGCAACTATTTTAAGCGTTTTATTTTGTTTGGGTTTATCGGTACTTAAATTTAAAGTTACAATTTTGGGATGATTGAATTTATAATTTCCTATAATCATGGCAACAGCTGTAAATGCCATAGTAATCAACATTACCCAAAGGCGAAAACTGGCAACACTGATAGGGAAAAAGTGAATGAAATGATTGATTATACGAATGAAATCAACAACTAAAAATGAAAATAGTAGATAGATAAATATAATTATGTATGAAAACCCAATAAAACTCAATGTCTTGGCAAAAGCAGGTGATAGTTCATTTCCTAAAATCATGGTGACCATCATGATTATAAAAAGAGCTATCATACCAAAAAGGTAGGAGGATCTAAGGCCATAGATAGCAGGTAAAACCTGATAACCTCGTAAAATTACGTAGCTGTTTATTGAAAGTAATATGCTTAATGAAATGATGATAAAAGTAATCTTCATAAGTGCGTGAAATATTTGTGATTGTGAATTTAAACGCTTTTCTGTAGAAATAGTTTTAGAAAGCGACTAAATATCTCGAATATGTTTGCTTTGAAACAAAGTAAAAGTACAAAAAAAGGGAGCTAAACTCCCTTTCTTTTTATTTTATTATTATCCAATAACCAAAATAATTAAACCATTATGAATTTGTCTTTTCCTGTGTTGCAAAAATCACATTTTTCGGTTAAGTTTGCTTTATCATAAGTATTTCCACATGTAGGACAAACTGCATATTCAAAAGGCAAAACGTTTTCAGTATTTGTTTTTACTGCAGCTAGTGCTTTCAAATAAAATTCATGATGCTTTTTCTCAGTGTCAAATGCCCACGTAAATGATTTTTCAGCTTTCTCTACCTTTTCCGATTTTGCGTCTGCCAAAAACTGCGGATACATGGTTGCCACTTCGTAACCTTCGCCATCGATAGCTGCTTGAAGATTTTCTGCAGTAGTTTTAACTTCAAATTCAGGTTTAAAATCTTCCATTTTTTCACCTAAACCCTCCAATACTTTTAGATGATTAGAGGCATGAATACCTTCAGACTTTGAAGCGGCATCAAATAATTTGGCAACTGTGTCCAAACCTTCTGTTCTTGCTTTTTCAGCAAATGCAGCATACTTGGCGCTAGCCGTTGTTTCACCTTTGATTCCAGCCTTTAAATTTTCAATTGTCTTTACTGGTTTTTGTTGACTACAGCTTGCCAAAATCAACAAACTGATACTTGCGAATAAAAAGATTTTCTTCATTTTCTAAATGTTTAATTGTTTGTAAAAAGGCGGTTTATTGATAAAAAAACACCTTATTGACTGATATTGAAACATTTTTACTCACAATTTGTTCATTTTTATTCGATAATTATACAAATTTACACCTGTTGATTAAAGTGGCATCATGTATCCATAAACAAGATTGCCGCCAAGAAATCCTGTTACACTTACTGCCAAAGCAGCTAAAGCATAAATTGAAAAAGCAACAATTTTTAATTTTGCATTTTCAGACTTATAATACAAAAGGAGTGACCTAAAAACCATTGTAACAATCAGTAAAGCTACAGTAATCGTTGCCATTAGTTCATGTGTTTCACGGATTTCACCTGCTGCACCGGTCATTCCTGAGGTAAACAAATCACCAGTAAGCCAAGCCAAACAGGCTGAAATTGTTCCGAGGGCCAGAAGATAAAATCCCATTTTGGTCAAACAAATTTCCTTTTTTAACAACAAGAACGCAAATTCAGCAAGAAAACCAACAGCCACCAAAGCTATCGGAAAATGCACTAACATCGGATGTAAATGTGTGGTTGGGAACATAATTTTTAGTTTTAAAGATTTTGAAAACAAATTGATTCAAACAAAAAAAAAAGAAATATGAGTAACCAACAGCATCAGACTTGCTGTATTTTGGGAATTCGTTTTTTTAAAGTATAAACTGCATATTGACAATTATAATGTACTTCAAATTCAATAGCTCTTGAATCCTATAATCTCCCTTACCTCGCGAATGGTTTTAGCTGCGCTTTCCTGCGCTTTTTCCTTGCCCATCTTTCGTACCTTGGTCAAGTAGTCTTCGTCGCTTAGAAGCGCCTTAATTCTTTCGTGGAACGGAGCTGTAAAGGCAATCATATCTTGTGCCAGCTGCTTTTTCATATCGCCATAACGAATGTTGCAGGTATTGTATTGCTCGTCAAAATAAGTAAATGTTTCTGGTGTGGAAACTACCTTCATCAATTGAAATATGTTCTGAATGGCTTCGGGTTTAGCTTGGTTAGGTTCTGTAGGACCAGCATCGGTTACAGCTTTCATGACCTTTTTGCGAATTGCTTCGGGTTCGTCGGCAAAAAAGATGGCATTGCCTTCGCCTTCCGATTTTCCCATTTTTCCGCTACCGTTCAATCCAGGGATTTTCACTAGCTCCAGACCAAAATTAAAAGCTTGTGGCTCTGGGAAATAATCGACATTATACAATCTGTTGAAGCGATTTCCAAAGGTACGTGTCATTTCTAAATGCTGTTCCTGGTCTTTACCTACCGGTACTTTATTGGCACGATGAATAAGGATATCGGCGGCCATAAGCGTTGGATAGGTCAACAAACCAGCATTTACATTTTCAGGTTGCTGACGTATTTTATCTTTAAAAGAAGTACATCGTTCTAATTCACCCATATAAGCATTCATATTCAAGAACAAATACAATTCAGCCACTTCTGGCACATCGCTTTGTACGTAAAGTGTTGCTTTTTCGGGATCAAGACCTGCCGCCAGGTATTCCACCAAAATCTGACGTACATTTCCATTCAAGTCACCAGGCGTTGGGTGTGTGGTAAGTGAATGATAATCAGCAATGAAAAAATAGCAATTGTGCTCGTTTTGCATACTGATAAAATTGCGCAAGGCGCCAAAATAATTACCTAAGTGAAGGTTTCCGGTTGGGCGAATGCCGCTAACTACTGTTTCCATTGAAATTTAATTGGATTTTACAAGTTGTATGATTGCAACTTGCAAACTTAATATTTTTTGAGATTTAAATCTCTAACTATAAACTTCTGACAACAAACTACCCACTATTCAATCGGGATAGTTCTTTTAATTCTTTGATCCAGAGAGGTTAGCGTTTCTGTTGTAGCCACTCCTTTTATTTCCTGTATTCTGCCATTGAGCAACTCCATCAGGTGTTCATCGTTTTTGGCATACAATTTTATGAGTATGGTATAATTACCAAGAGTATATTGCGATTCCACAATTTCGGGAATTTTCTCCAGTTCTGTCACCACTTCTTTATACATTGAACCGCGCTCTAGTGTAATTCCAATGTAGGCACACATTTGAAATCCCAACATTTTAGGATTGACAGTATAACCCGAACCTGTAATTACATCTATATCTATCAGTCGCTGAACGCGTTGATGGATTGCCGCTCGCGAAACACCGCACTCTTCTGCAACGTCTTTGAAGGGCATACGTGCATTCTTGGTAATAATCTGCAAAATTTTTCTGTCAAGTTGATCAATTTTTTCCATAACTTTTTTATTTGCGTTATCATTTAGACAGCAAAAGTAAAGAAAATAAATGAAAACTTTACTGATTTGAAGCCTAAAAATAGTGTTTTAAGAATAAAAGAATGATTTTTGAATACCAATTCTATCTTTTTGACAAAAATAGCCGAAGTGAAATCACTTCGGCTATTTTATTCTAAAGTTCACCATCGGAGTACCGACAGCAACTAGCTATAGGGAATTATTTTTCAATAGAAATCAATTCAACTTCAAAAATCAACATTGAAAAAGGTTTAATAGCACCTTGTTCTTTAGATCCATAAGCTAAATTTTGTGGTACATATAATTTGAATTTTGAACCAACTGGCATCAATTTCAAGGCTTCTGTCCATCCTGGAATCACTTGATTTACAGGAAATACAACTGGTTGTTTGCGGTCAACAGAACTATCGAATACTGTTCCATCAATCAAGGTTCCATGATAATTTACTTTTACCTTGTTGGTATCTAAAGGAAGTGCACCATTACCCTTTGTAATAATTTCATATTGTAATCCACTTGCTGTTGTAATTACACCAGCTTTTTTGCCGTTTACAACTAAAAACTGCTCTCCAGCTGTTTTGTTAGGACCAAAATTAGCTTCCATCTTTTTAGCTTGCAATACTTCCATTGTTTTTTGAAGGTACGTTTGAGCTTCTTGTGGTGTCATTTGAATTTTTGAACCTTTCAATCCGTTTACCAAACCTTGTTTGATTAAGTCTACATTTACTTTCAAAGTAGAATCGCCCATCAAACCAGTTTTGTTTTGTTCCTTCAATGAAGTACCAATTTTATTACCAAGATCCACTAATTCGGTATTTTCTTTGCTCACTTCACCTTTCATTCCTTCTTTCAAGCCTTTAAGCAAAGAAGCAATTTTTTGGTCAGCTGAGTCGCCTTTAATATAGTAGTCTTTGATACCTGCACCGTTGGCCAAACCAAAAGCATAGTTTAAACTGTCTAGTTGAGTTTTTAAAGTTGGTAATTTTGCCTTGTTGCTATTGCAAGAAGAAAATGCAAATACGGCTACCAAAGCCACTGCTAAATATATATTCAGTTTTTTCATTTTTCTGTATATTTGTTGTTTATTGACGTTTTGTTAAACTTATTGTTGTGGAGCAGCTTGTTGTGGAGCTTGTTGAGGTTCTTGTTGTTGCATTGGAGGCTGTTGCATCATTGGTTGTTGTCCCATTTTAGATGCTTGAATTTTAGCCATCGTTGCTTGAATGTATGCTTCAGCTTCTTTAGAAGTCATGCCTTCTTTAAAACCATTCAATGCATTTACTAATCCTTGTTTTACCAAATCGTTGCTGAAAATAAGGGTAGAATCGCCCATTAAGCCTTTGGCCTTCTGTTGTTTAAAAGAATTTCCAATTTGAATTCCCAGTTTATACATTTCGTCTTTGCTTACATCTTTTTTGTATGCTTCGTCCAACGCTTTCATTAATGCAATAATAGGTTTGTTAGAAGAATCCGTTTTCATGTAGTAGTTTTTGATACCATCTCCATTGGCCAAACCAAGAGCATAGTTCAAACTATCATTTTGTGATTTCAAATCAGCCTTTTTTGCTTCGTATTTCGTACATGAAGAAAGTACAAAAATGGCAACCAGCGCTACCAACGATAAAATACTTTGTTTTTTCATTTGATTAATTATTTTGAATTTATTATTTACTAATTATTTAAGTCTAAATTTATTTCGCTTTTTTTGCTGGAGCAGATTTCTTAACCACTTTGGTGGCTACCGTGGGTTTAACCTCTGCAACTGGTTTAATTTCTTTCAATGGTTTGATTTCCAATAATTCAACTTCGAAAATCAAAGTAGCAAAACCTGGTATTGCACCATTTCCAGCACCTTTTTCTCCATAACCCAAATTGTAAGGAACAAACAATTTGTATTTAGAACCTACAGACATCAATTGAACGCCTTCTGTCCATCCAGGAATAACTTGATTCAAAGGAAATACGATTGGTTCGCCACGATCTACAGAGCTGTCGAATTTGGTTCCATCAAGCAAAAATCCTTGGTAATGAACTTTTACCGAATCAGTTGCTACTGGCTTTGGACCTTCTACCGCTTTCAAAACTTGGTATTGCAAGCCACTAGCAGTTGTTGTTACACCTTCTTTTGATTTGTTTTCAGCCAAGAATTTTTCTCCATCTGCTTTTTTAACTTCTGTGTCCTTTGTTTGAGCTGCAGTAATGTAATTCTTAAAGAATTCAGTAGCAAAAGCTGCCGTCATCAAAGCTGAGTCGCCTTTCATTGCGGTAGCAAAACCTTTAATCAACAAGTCAATATTGGCCTTTCCACCAGGAATGGCTTTAATGTTTTTTCCAAAATCTGCACCTACATTTAATCCCAAGGCATAACTCATAGAGTCGACGCCGTTAGTCAAAACATTTACAGGGGCAGCTACTATTACTTCTTTTGGTTTTTTATCTTTGGCATTAGCCGAAACAAAAACCAGGCTTATCGCCGCAAGGATTAAAACTGTTTTTTTCATTTTTGATGATTGATTTTTATGATTTTAATGTTTGATTTAATTTTAAACGACATCCAATAATTCTACTTCAAAAATAAGCGTAGTGTGCGGTGCAATGGCTTGGCCAGCTCCTTGTGCGCCATAGGCCAATTCTGATGGAATGAAAAGTTTCCATTTTGAACCAATTGGCATCAATTGCAATGCTTCTACCCAACCGCTAATTACTTGTGTTACTCCAAAAGTAGTAGGTTCGCCACGACGAACTGAACTATCAAATACTTTTCCGTCGATAGTGGTACCATGATAATGCACTTTTACGGTATCGGCTGCTGTAGGAATTGCTCCTGTGCCAGCAGTCAAAATTTCGTATTGCAGTCCGCTTGGCAAGGTAACCACTTCATCACGTGTTGCATTAGCTTCTAAAAACGCTTTGCCTTCACTTTGTCCTTTTTCGCTCATATTTTCCTGTAAACTATCAAAGTATTCGGTGATAATAACTTGTGCTTCTTCCACACTCATTTCAAGCTCATTTTGTTCCAATACATCCAGAATTCCTTTGGTGAGTTTTTCGGCACTAAGTGAAGTAATTCCACTTCCCAACAAATTGTTGCCCAAACTTAATCCCAATGCGTAACTTACTTTTTCCATTTCTAATTAATTAATACTACTCCTAGTCCCTGCCGTAAAAAAACGGTGTAAAATTAGAGGAACTAAGTTCGTTTTGTTTCTTTAAAATATATTTATTATTGTAATATTCAAACTCCTGATTTATATGGTATTTGTTATCGTACACAACCGATACTCACTTTTAGTGGTTAGGGGTAAAAAAACGGTGCAAAGATAGCTGATTTGTTGGACAATAGCGTGTTAATAATTCAAAATTATCGAGTTGAAACCACAATAGGAAGTTTCACCTGTTTTCTCTGTCCATTTTGCGGGTTAAACATTTCAAAATAAAGCACATAGACACCTACGTTTGCATTCTTTCCAGCATCGTTTCGTCCATCCCAAGTCAGAAATCCCTCAGTTGATAGTAAAATATTGGATGCCAACTGAAAAACCTTCACTCCCACGGCATTAAAAATAACGACATTGGCCACAAAACCATCCGTTTCGGTTTTGTAGCGTATGAAGCATACATCGTCCACGCCGTCGTTATCAGGCGAAAAACTTTCCGGTTCAAGCCATACAAATTTCTCTGTCAATGCTGGGTTTGATATATCACGATATTGTGAGTTTTTATAACCTGGTGTTCCGTAATTTACTTCAGAAGATGCAGAATGCCATGACGCTGCATCCTGTGTTGGAAAAGTGGGATGAATGCGCTCCAAAGCTACCCCTTTTGGATTTTTTACCAATGCGTGATGCCATTTTACGTTGTAAGTCAGTTCATCATAAATGGTATCATTCGCTGTATTGGTCAATACCAAAGTCGCACTTTCGTTATTGAGGGTTGTCCAATCACTTGTCACAATGTTGGTTTCGGTAGGACAATTGAAGTAATTCCGAAGCAATTCAGCATCAGAACAAAGCGCCACATATCCGTAAGGCAAAATCCGCGTTTGTGGTGGAATGACGTTTCCTGTATTAAGCGAACCATCAGTTTTGCGGGTGGTAAACACCAAGCCTGACACATCCAGCAGTTTGTCAGAGGTATTATAAAGCTCAATATATTCGACGGAATTAGCTGGACTGTCAAACAATACTTCATTAAATTTCAAGTCTTCTATTGATATTGTATCCGTAATACCAATGCTTTGCTGCGTGAACTCTATGGAATTTCCAACCAAATCAGTCAATCCCGTTGTTGTCAACTTATATATCTTCCCTTTTTCAAAATCTTTGGAAAATGATAGTTCAATGGAAGATTTATCGGCAGAAATTGCCTGACCCGAAGGACTTCCAATATTATTGTCAACCATAAATGTAACTTTAGAAAAATCCATGGATTCCGAGAAAACCAGATTTAGAATGTTGGGTTCTATCAATGTAAAAGTATTGCAGATTGGCGCAATAACATCTTTAAAATCAGAATTTTTATAACCCGGTGTGCCATAACTCGGAATGGAAATTGACGAATGCCAAGATGCCGAATTTTGTGTCGGTAATTCAGAAGCATTCCGTTCCAAGGCTATTCCTTTTGGATCTTTCACCCACGCGTTATGCCATTTCACATTGTATGTCAGTTCATCGTAAATGGTATCTTTAGCCGAATTGGCAATTATCAGCGTAGAACCTTCATTGTTGAGGGTTGTCCACGAAGTTGTTATGATATTACTTTCGGCTGGGCAAGAATGAAAGTTTCGCACCGTTTCAGCATTGGAACAAAATGCCAAATATCCTTTGGGCAACATGGTGGTTTGTGGTGGAATAATATTCCCTGTGTTGAGCGAACCATCCGTTTTTCGGGTAGTAAATACCAATCCAGAAACATCAAGCAATTTATTGGAAGAATTGTAAATCTCTAGGTATTCGAGCGAATTCAATGGATTTTCGAACATTACTTCGTTCAAAATCAAGTCGCCAACTTGAACTTTTTCTATTATTCCAATGCGTTTTTGACTAATAGCCAATGAATTTTGAGCCAAATCAGTCAATCCTGTTGTTTGCAAATTATAAATTTTCCCCTTTTCAAAATCAGCAGCAAAAGTTAATGTAGTGGCGGTTTTGTCAGTAGAAATGATTTGTGAAACTGGATTTCCCATACTTTGGTCAACCGCATAAGTGGCATTTGAAAAATCCATAGGTTCCGAAAAAACCAGTCTCAGTTTATTGGGTTGTTCCAATGTAAACGAAGTCCAGAGTGGCGCCAATCTATCAACCGCCTTGCTGCCTGTAACTACAATGTCGTCAAAATAATAAGAAGTTCCTGTTTTAGCCGTATTCGTGAATGAAACTCCGAAAAAATTACTGTTTTTCACAACATTATTTTGAGTTGTTCCCTCCAAAAAATAATCAGTTTCTGTTGATAACTTGCTATATAATTTGAAATTACCTTGCGCATCACGCGTCACTTTAATATGCATTTCTACTGGATTACCTTCCGAACGTGTGTCTTTACCATCAATGATTTTTGTTTTTGTTGCACCTTCCTGCAACCACAATGACACATCATCCTTTGTGTCACCAATTTTTACAAAATAGCCATTGCAACCATTCGTAATATCGGTTTTATCCGAAGCCAAATATATAGATGTGTAATTAGTGGAATATGTTGATGTAGTACCAGAAGATGTAGAATATTGTATTTTTATCCAACAATCCCACTGCGCATTTTCAAATGCTTCGGAAGTGGTGAACAAACTAGAAGTACTTGATGTTTGAACATTAGCTTGCAACTGAAACGAACTGTTGACGATAAAATTGGCAGTATTACCAGTCCAAAAAGGGTTATTTATAAAGTTTCCATCCGAAAACGAATCGTTCACTTGTCCAAAGCAGAATATAGGCAGAAAAAACATAAAAAACAGACTTAAATTCTTCATAGTGTGTGCGTATTCTATTGAAATGAATTACTTTTGCAGAATATTTAAGAGAATGCTTAGACCCAAAAGGGAATTGGAAGTGACTTCTGATGACTTTTAAAATTTAAGAGTGCAAATATATAGATTATTTTTTGCATTTGCATTAACAATGTATCTATTTATTTGTAATAGAGATATAAACGAACAATAATTTCTAATTAAACAGTTTTTAAAACCTCATTCAGGGGTTGGAAAAAGCTAAATATTTAACAACAATGAGAGTAGCAATTGTAGGCACCAGTGGTGCCGTTGGACAAGAATTTCTGCGTGTGCTCGAAGAGCGCAATTTCCCATTGACTGAACTGAGCCTTTTTGGTTCATCACGCAGTGCGGGTAGTGTTTATGACTTTAAAGGTGAAAAACTCACCGTGAAGGAGCTCAAACACGGTGATGATTTCAAGGGAATCGATATCGCTTTTACCTCTGCAGGAGCTAGTATTTCTAAAGAATTTGCCGAAGATATAACCAAGTTTGGAGCTGTAATGATTGACAACTCCTCAGCATTCCGCATGGACACTGATATTCCATTGGTAGTGCCAGAAGTGAATGCCGCCGACGCTAAAGTTCGTCCTCGTGGCATTATTGCCAATCCAAACTGTACCACCATTCAAATGGTAGTGGCTTTGCAAGCGTTGGAAAATCTTTCGCACATAACCAAGGTTCACGTAGCCACCTACCAAGCCGCAAGTGGCGCAGGTGCTGCTGCCATGGACGAACTGGAATTGCAATACAAACAAGTAATTGGTGGCGAAGCTGTTACCGTTGATAAATTTGCATACCAACTGGCGTATAACGTGATTCCTCAAATTGATGTATTTACCGACAACGGTTACACCAAAGAGGAAATGAAAATGTACCACGAAACTCGCAAAATCATGCATTCGGATGTGGAAGTGAGCGCTATGTGCGTTCGTGTTCCTGCATTACGTGCGCACTCTGAAAGCGTTTGGGCAGAAACCGAAAAACCGATCAGTGTAGAAGAAGCCCGTGCAGCATTTGCCGCTGCTCCAGGAGTTGTACTAATCGACAATCCAGCGGCCAAAGAATATCCAATGCCATTGTTCCTGGCCGGTAAAGACCCAGTTCACGTGGGACGTATCCGCAAAGACATTTCGAACCCGAACGGTATCACTTTCTGGTGTGTAAGCGACCAAATCAAAAAAGGTGCAGCGTTGAATGCCGTTCAAATTGCTGAATACCTAATTGCTGAAGGAGACATTAAGTAATTGACTAATTCTACCCAATAAAAAACGCCTATCATTTAAAAATGATAGGCGTTTTTTATAAAGAATAAATTATTCTATTGTTGTTGCAATATCTCCAAAGTATCTGAAGCAATCATAAACTCTTCGTCGGTAGGGATAACCACCACTTTCACTTTGGAATTTGGAGTGCTCAACAGCACTTCTTTTCCGCGCGATTGCGCATTCAATTCATTGTCAATTTCCACGCCCATAAAACCAAGTTGAGCACAAACGTTCTCGCGCGTTCCTGTTTGGTTCTCTCCTACTCCACCCGTGAAAATAATTACATCCACACCACCCAAAGCGGCAGCATAAGAACCAACGTATTTGCGAATGCGGTATTCGTACATGTCCAAGGCCAGTTTGGCACGTTCGTTCCCTTCTGCAATGGCGTTTTCAATGTCTCGCATATCCGACGAAATTCCCGAAATTCCCAACACACCACTATGTTTGTTGAACAATGTAGAAACTGCATGCGAACCAATCATTTCTTTTTCCATCAGGAAGGTTACCACACCTAAATCTACATCACCAGAACGTGTTCCCATCATCAAACCTTCAATGGGCGTAAATCCCATGGAGGTATCAACCGATTTACCGTTTTCGATGGCGCAAACCGAAGCTCCATTTCCAATGTGGGCAGAAATAATCTTGGTTTTACTACAATCAAGTCCCAAGAAGTCGCAAGCGCGCTTGGATACATAACGGTGACTGGTGCCGTGGAAACCATAACGACGAATGCCATATTTTTTGTACAACGAATACGGAATACCGTACATGTAGGCATAATTGGGCATGGTTTGGTGAAAAGCAGTATCGAATACTGCAATCTGAGGTACCAAAGGCAACAATTCGTTGATAGCACGGATACCTGCTAAATTAGGTGGATTGTGAAGCGGCGCAATGTCGATACATTCTTCAATCATGCGAATGACTTCCTCGGTAATGAGCACACTGGAATTGAACTTTTCGCCTCCATGCACTACACGATGACCAACGGCATTAATTTCTTCGAGGGTTTCAATACAGCCATGTTTGGCACTGGTCAATACTCCCAAGATATATTCAACAGCAATTTGATGCTCAAGGATTTCTCCTTTTAGTACCACTTTTTGTCCATCACGACGAACATGCTTGAGGAAAGAACCTTTCATCCCAATTTTTTCAACACCACCGCCACCCAACTCTTCGTTGGTATCCATATCAAGCAATTTGTATTTTACTGAAGAACTTCCACAGTTTAAAACTAATATTTTCATGATTTCTGCCCCTTTTATTTAATTATATTTCCAAAATCATCGTAAGTATAAAAACCTTTGTTGCGACTAACACCAAAATGTTTGGCCCTGAAAAGACGCAATAAAATTGGCGATGGCTTGTATTTGATGCTGCCATATTCGTCCCAAAGATTTTCGAGCAAACGCACAATTTTCTCCACTCCCATTTGGTCGGCAGTACGGAAAACTCCTTGGCGGTGTCCAAAACCAACCGTCAATACTTTATCAATATCTTCGACTGACGAAATTCCTTCCATCAAAATAGCACAGGCTTCATTCAACTGTATCAAAAAAAGACGAATACTCACCAATCCAGACGATTCCATAACAGGAATATATTGATGATTAATCAATTTGGCAAACTGGCAAACTTTATCAAATGTTTCGGTTGAAGTATTCAAACCTGGAACAATTTCAATAATCTGTGAGTCAGGGACATTTGACAGAAAATGAAGTCCAATGCAACGTTCGGTATGTTCCAATTCTGAAGCCAAATCGGTAACAATCACCGTAGAAACATTGGAAGCAATAATGGCGTTGACCGACAATACACTTTCCAATATCTTGAAAACTTCCTTGCGTTGGGCAATGCGTCTTTCACCGGTTTCGTCGTGATAACGAATGGCTTCAATCACAAAATCGCAACCGCTGAAATCATCGTATTTCGAAGTACCACTAATTCTTGTCAATATGGCCTTCTTCTCATTCTCGGTTAAACCCCAGTTCTGAATTTTCTTGTCCAATTTTTCCTCAACCCGGCTGTATGCATTGGCTATGCTTATTTCATCTGGCTCAAAGAATACTACTTCCATACCATTGAGAGCGGCCGTGGTAGCTATTACGCTTCCTTCCTTGCCACAACCCACCACACCAATTCTTGAGAATAGTGTCCGTTTCCTGTTTCGTTTGCTTAATCCGTAGCGTTCAATCGCTTCAATCGTTTCGTCTGCCATAATATATATTTTAATGCATAATTCATAATTGGTAATTCATAATTCAATTATGAATTAATTTTTCATTGCCTGATTAGCGGTAATAGTAATCATCCGCACAATATCATCAACAGAACAACCGCGTGAAAGGTCATTGATTGGAGCTGCCATTCCCTGCAAAATAGGACCAACAGCTTGTGCTCCCGAGAAACGTTCCACCATTTTGTATCCAATATTTCCAGCTTGCAAATCGGGGAAAACCAATACGTTGGCATGTCCGGCAATAAGACTACCCGGTGCTTTGCTCTGTCCTATTTCTGGTACCAATGCAGCATCAGCCTGTAATTCACCTTCAATGGCTAATTCTGGAGCCATTTCTTTGGCAAGGCGAGTGGCTTCCACCACTTTGTCAACCAATTCGTGCTTGGCACTTCCTTTGGTAGAGAAACTCAACATGGCAACACGTGGTTCCATTCCGCAAAGAATACGAGCCGTATCAGCCGTACAAACCGCAATTTGTGCCAGCTCGGCAGCAGTAGGGTTTGGATTAACAGCACAATCGGCAAATACCAATAAGCCGTTGTCGCCATATTGCACAGCAGGAGTAAACATCAAAATTGCTCCGGATACAACCTGAATGCCGGGCAATGTTTTTACGATTTGGAAAGCGGGACGCAATACGTTACCTGTGGTATTTCTTGCTCCAGCTAATTCGCCATCTGCATCACCATTCTTTATCATCAAACAACCCAAATACAATGGGTCTTTTGAAAATTTGGTAGCTTCTTCAATCGTCAGTCCTTTGCTCTTGCGGAGTTCGAAAAGCAAGTTGGCATATTCAGCCATTTTACTATTGGTTTCTGGGTCGATAATGGTAGCTTCCGAAATGTGAGTCAACCCATTATCAGCGGCCAATTGCTTGATTTCTTTTTCATTACCGATAAGAATTAGCTTGGCTGCCTTTTCTTTCAGAATAATATCCGCAGCCTTCAGTGTGCGAATTTCAGTACCTTCGGGCAAAACAATCCTTTGAAGGTTTGCTTTGGCTTTCGCCATAATCTTTTCTAATAAATCCATTATATTGAAGTTTAATATGTTGAGTGTGACGAACTGTGCTGAACGATTACTGATTTTTCGTACTGAAAACGATGCAAAGGTACATGAAATTTGAGAAATTGCAATGTAGAGATGGCAGTTTTTGCTAAATATTTGACCTTATGGCAAATTTTAGGGTAAAAATGTCAGAAATTATGGAAAAAAGCACTTCATCTCATAAATGAAATATAAATTGAATATCATCAAAAATCGCACTTCAACATCAATCGCATATCGGTTTTCCGATTGCCCGTGATGGTTTCATTTCCGCTACTCATCGATTCTCGCTCATCGGCATACACGGTTTGTGCAATTTTGAACCATAGCGAAATCCTATTGTTGAATTCGTATTGCATATTGAAATAATAACGGCTTCCAAGCCCAAAATACATAGGTATGGAAAAAGCATAAAGTACATCCTTTTCGTAGGAATAAAACCGGTTTTCGTAATTCACTGCATCGAAGAATTGAAAACGGACATCCACTTTTAATGGAATGGAAGAAAAGGCATAACTCACATCTTGTGAAGCTATTACACCATAGGTCCAATCGAAATTAGCCTGTCGTGCCAAATTGCCTTCAAGCACATTTTTGAAACTGAAACTTCCGAAAGAGTAGGCAAGATTGTAGCGCAGTGAAGCTTTTTGAATGGGAACAACCAATGGCATAACGGCATAGGTTTGCGACAGATTAGATTGTTTCTCCTCATATTTCAACCTCCAGAACATGGTAATTTTACGTTGAGCAGCATAATCAACCTGAAGCAAATAATCGCCGCCAATAGACGGTGCATCTATGCCATACTTTGGCCATGGAAAACGATAACTATCGATATAAGTTGCTATTTTCCATTTTCGGAAGGGGCGAATTTCAGCTCCCAAATAGAAACCGCTTTCATTATTAATTCGTGAAGTTTCGGAAAAAGCAGTTGCGTAAAATGTATCAAATTGTGGAGAATAATATCTGTGCAACGCCACCAAACTCACCTGCGATAATGGATTGAAGGTAATACCGTTGAGCGTGGCCAACGCGCCATTATCTGTCGCGGCGGTTTCGCCAAAGAAATTGATTTTCTGCCAACGAAGGCGATAATTGAAACCAGCGGTTGTCTGCTGACTACCCGAAAAGTAAAAGTAATTATACACCGATTTATCAGGTATCAACTTATTGTCCAATAGGGTATGAACTGCTGTAAAACCGATTTGAAAATTGGAATTGGTTAGTGTTGCATTTCCGCCCATCACTTGCTGATGGATGGTATGCTTTTTACTGAACTCAGACTCGGTGCGATGCAAACCCGTTTTGTACAAAGTTGAAAAAGTGCCATTCACCGTGTCACCATCTATCATCTTATTGGAATAGAAGGCAGTAACATCAAACTTTCCAAGTCGAACCGTTGCACCAGCACCTCGGAAGAAATTATTCTCGTCGGTGGAACCATATTTCTTTAATCCTGAATTCCGTGGCGAAACATTGAGGACATACGACGATTTACCCATTCCAAAATCTGGTCGGAGCACCAAACCTTGTCCAAAATTAGCTTGAAAATCACCCACTACCAAGGTTTTTATTTTCCCAATATTATTGACTTGAGCATAGGCGGAATAATAATCATACCCCACGTTTTTCTTACCCAGAAACTGTTCACCGGCATCTTTCTCGGCTGTGACACCAGCCAGAATTCTGTCTTTGAAATGAAAACGATATTTCAAGGAATGATAAATAGCATTTCCCAAATAATTCTTGGAATTAGTTACTGCTGCATTCACATCTTCCTCTGGCAGAAACTGATAGCCTTCTTTGGTTTCAACCCCTTTATCCAATCGGAAGAATAATTCATTCTTACCATACTTCAATAAATCATGCCAATATATTTTCTTGTAAGTTTCATCTGCCTCACCTACAGCCACAAATGGCAACATGCGCCGAATGTCCGTCATGTCCAATCCATCAATTAATTGGAGCTCATAAATGGTTTGCAATTTACCGAATTTGTAAAGGTGGGCTTGTATGTTTTCAATTTGGATATCAGACAAAAAAAGTAGTCGCTGGAGTTCTTCTCTGGTGGTTTGATTTAAATTTATAGGGTTTTGTGCACAATACATCAACTCTTCATAAAATGTATTGAAATCTATTTCGTCCTCACTTTCAGCAGTATATTGTTCGAAAACATCTGCAATAAACTGCTCTGTGGTAGTTACAGCATCCTGTGCCCTTGCAATACCAGGGAAAAGGATGAAAAACAGAAGCAGAAAATTGAGTTGTCGCATATTATTGAAAATTGGAAACTTCGTAATGTTTTTGATATTTTTGAACTTAGTGTTTATTAAATCTATATTTAACTGCCGCCATGCTATTTAAACCTAGCAAAGGATGTAATTCGCAGTTTAAATCAAACAGAAATGAGCCAGCATTAAATCCAAAACCTATGCATGGCACTAAATAATCTGTATTGTATGCACCTAACTTAATTGTAAAATTCTGCAACATAAGATATTCGAATCCGGTGGCAAAACGGTAATTACTGCTCACTTCTTTGTCAATTTGGGTGCGCCAAGCAAATTCAGGAGAAAAATAGTATTCAGAACCCAAACTAAAAATTGAAGGAAGTCGTTTAAAAGTTAGGTCTGTTTGAATATTAGTTTGAAAAGGATTGAATGCATTGAATCCCAAGCTAAAATTTGGAGACAGCTTTACTGATAAACCAACCTGTGGAAATAGTGCAGAACGATAGGAATTGGAGGCCGAAAAATAGGCTGTATAATAATTAAACTGCACACCCATAGCGAATTTGTCCGAAAAGTTACGGGCAAAACCTACACCAAACATCATTTCGTGATAAAGCGAATAGCCAAAGTGTGAGAAGGAAAGACCGGTATTCGCCAAATTTGAAGGCAAAACGACCTGCACGCTTTTGGTGGAAAGTTCCGAAATCAAATACCTATTCTCAAACTGTATACCCAATTCTGCATTTTGAACATAACCCAAAATTGCAGGGTTTGAAAATGCTGTCCAATGATGACTATCTGCTACGGATGTTTGTGCAATAGATGTGGTAGTAGGAATAATACTCGAAATTTGTGATTTTACAGGGTAACATAAAGCAATAACTGTCAGCAAAGAGAATAATTTCTTCATATATTGAGGAGTAATTTAGGAAAATATCTAATAAATACTGGCAAAAAGAGAAGATTTTAGAATTGTCAAAATTAATAAAACATTTGTGATTTAACAAGCTTTTATTGAAAAAAGATATATTTGGAACAAAATTTATATAATCAGTTGCAATTTAACGATTAATTATCTATTTTTGTAACAACGGAAAAAAGATTTATATTGATATAATCAATTATTTATCAAACGATTATTCAATTACAAAAAAGGAAGAAAATAACTCAAGTATTAGTTTGATGGTTATGATTCTTTTTTAATTTAATTTTGAAAGACAGATTAATTTTCATCAACAACCGTTAAATGAAATGTGAATGAATTGAATTTGACAAATTCGGAGAAATTGAAAGAGGTAAATATCAAACTATATACAATGTTCAGAAAACACTGAAAACTACTTAATTATGAACAAACTAAAAACGATTCTATCAAGTATTTTCTTTAATAAGAAAGATAAGATTTGGACTGATAAAGTCAGGATTCGACAAAATATAAAAGACTTAAAAAAAGGTCTTAGCGATTCTGAAAAACAAAAAGATGCCGCATTGGTATTTGATAAAATAGCGCTAACATCAGAATTCAAGGATGCAAAATCATTACTAATCTATTGGTCATCAAGCGATGAACTACCAACACAAGAATTTATTTCCGAATGGAAAGACAAGAAATGTATTCTTTTGCCAATTGTAGTGGGTGAGAAAATGGAAATAAAAAGGTTTACTTCCATCGAAAAAATGAAAAAGGGATATAAGGGAATATGGGAACCTTATTCGGAAGAAAGTTATTGCGGCGAACCTGATTTAATAATTGTACCTGGTGTAGCATTTGACTTGAAAAAGAACAGGCTCGGACGTGGAAAAGGCTACTACGACAGGTATTTCAATCAATCAAAAGCCCCGAAATGGGGTGTTGGATTCAACTTTCAACTTCTAAAATCAGTGCCGTTTAATGAGAATGATGTTCAGTTGGATAAAATTTTTACTCCTTTGAGAACCATTGAATAAAATTTGGCCTTAGATAATATTATCATCTTCTTTTACTAATTCTTGTTCACCTTTTCGGTAATAATATACCAATCCAAAGGTTTGACATTTTATCATGCGAGTGTATGGTGGTTCGGATTTAAATTTAGCCTCCACTTGGTTCCATATATTTAGAATAATGACATCCCCTTTTTCACGCAAACTCACCAAATCCTCCCAGTTACGATTGGTGGTGTTTTGATAAATCTTTTGAGTGGATTTGTATTCTTTAAATACCTCATAATGAACCTGTACTTTTGCTATTGCTGGATTATAAATGGGTAAGCCTCCATTTCTAATTCTTTCATTTTCACCTTCAATTATACTTTTCCCCCACTGAATTAATGAAGCCTCGGTACTTAAATCGGGAACAGTGTGTAGGTTTGGGTCTAAATGATAAAAAAGTTTATGGTCCTTTTTTATATCGCCCCGTATAACCGAAAGATTTAGTACCTGAATAAAATGAGAAATGTACAGTCGAGCGTTATGTACAATCTGCTGATACTTCTTATTAGCAGACACTTGACTATCTAAAGTTAGCTGGTATTGATTTAATTGTTTCTCAAATACATTGAGATAGGCTTTGGCCTCAAGAACGGTTTTATAAGAAATAACGAGATTTCCAAATTCTTGCTTTTCTACTTGCTGAATGGCGGTACGTAATGCACGCAAACGAGCTTGATCTGTGTTGGGTAGTCTACGATAGGGCATTGAAATTCAATTTATAATTAATAATTAACAATAAACAGTCGACAATAAAAACTGTGAATTATCATTTAGAATTGATTTATGCCCACAAAGATAAATAATTAATCGTTTCTAAACATCAATTTATCAGCTATATTTCTCAATTCTTGCTTTTTATTATCCAAAATAGAAACTTTTTCCAGATTTGCGACTGCCTTTGAATAAAAAAACTGCATCTTGTCTTCGCAAATTTGTTTCACGCCTAATTTATCGTAAAGAGTTGTTACAGCAAGAATTTTGTTTTCTGATAGATTTGAGTCAGATACTTCCAACCAAGATTGCAATTCTGCGGCATCTTTTCCATCCGCTTTTTCCAAAGCGTGAATCAACATGTAAGTTTTCTTGTTACAAAGAATATCGCCACCTATTTTCTTCCCAAAAGTAGCTTCATCGCCATACACATCAAGCAAATCGTCCTTCAGTTGAAATGCCAGACCGATATTAATACCAAAATCGTAAAGCAATTGTGCATCCTCCTCTCCTGCCCCACCTATCCATGCTCCAATTTGTAAAGCAGCACCTAGCAAAACTGCAGTTTTCAGCCGAATCATCTCCAAATACTCATCGGCCTCTACCTTATCACGGTGCTCAAATTCAACATCATACTGCTGACCTTCACAAATCTCGGCTGCAGTAAGCGAAAACAAATCCAATGAACGTTTTAGTTGAGCAGCAGGAGTTTGCGCTATAAATTGGTATGAAGCAATCTGCATCACATCACCCGAAAGTATGGCGGTATTGTCATCCCATTTTTTATGAACCGTTGGCTGACCGCGTCGTACATCGGCCTTGTCCATAATGTCATCATGCAATAATGTGAAATTATGAAAAATCTCTAGTCCCAAAGCAGAATTTACTGCTGGTTGAACATCGTCAGAAAACAAATTACAAGCCATCAAAGTCAGAACTGGACGAATGCGCTTTCCACCCATACTTAGCACATAACCAATTGGTTCGTACAATCCACGAGGTTCCTTGCTCCAATTTATTTGGTCTAATTCGGTGGAGATTATTTGAGATATTTCTTTGAAATTTTTCATAATTCAAACTTGTTTATTCAATTTCATTTTTACTGAGTAGTTCCACCAGTTGGTGTAATTTATTGGCTAAAACATTTCTGGGAATCAATTTTGTTTCATAATCTGCAATCATTGCTGGTGAAGTATTTCTAGCCATTGCGTATTCAACTACCTCATTATCTTTACCTTTGCAAAGTAGAATACCAATACTTGCATTTTCGTGCGGTCGTTTTACATCACGGTCGAGGGCTTCAAGATAGAAATTTAATTTACCCAAAAATTCTGGTTCAAACTCTTGAATTTTGAGTTCGAACATTACCAATGACTGTAAATCGCGATGGTAAAATAATAAATCGGTGTGATAATCTTTATTCCCAACCTGTAATCGAAATTGATTACCCATGTAGGTGAAGCCTTTACCAATTTCAAGTATAAATTTCTGTAGGTTTTTGATAATGGCTTTTTCCAAATCTTTTTCGGAATGTCCTACGGGTAAATCTAGAAATTCGAAAATATAAGGATCTTTGAATAGCTCGGATGGAAATTGTGTCGGCACTGCTGACACTGTTTTTACTGAAAGCATGGTGCGTTCATAAAATCCAGTGTTCAATTGCCTACGTAATTCCCTCATAGACCACTTCTCATTAATGCAATGAACTAAATAAAACAATTTCTCTTCTGGTGATTTTGTTTGAGAAATTATTTCAAGATGATTCGTCCAAGTCACTTTCGAAAGAATTTTCAATAGTGTCGGCAGTGCCGACACTATTTCAGTTTTTGCATTCTCAATAATTAGTGTCGGCATTGCCGACACTATTATATCATACTCATTTTTAAGCAATTGTATTTGTGTCACCACTGGTGACACTATTTTATTTTCATTTGGATTCTCAATTAGTGTCAATAGTGTTGACACTAATTCGGGAGCAGAATAGGTTTCATAAAACTGCTTCATACGAAACAAACCCCTCCGATTGAAACCTTTCATTTCAGGAAGTTTCGTTTCAATGTAATTGGCTAACTCATCAACCGTTTTGTCTCCCCAATTTCCCTGCGAAACTTTTTCGGCAAGAATTTTTCCAACATTGAAATAAAGCAATACCAATTCCTCGTTCACTTTATAAAAAGCACGATTTCGGGCATCATCTATCATTCGGGCAATTTGCTCAAAATCAAGGGTATCAAGTTGGTTTTCCTTCTTCATTTTTAAATCAGTCAAATCATGAATTTATACATGGCAGATTAAATTTAACCACGAATAGTTGATAATATTTTAAAGCAACCATCAAACTAATAATTAGTTATCGGAACTTTCAAATCTTCAAACTCTCAAATTTTCAAATTCTTCAACCTATTTCATTTTCAATAATTTCCGTCATCACCTCCTTAATATCCAACCCTGCAGCAGCTATTTGTTGTGGAATAAAGCTTGTGGCAGTCATACCAGGAGTTGTATTTACTTCCAACAAATTGATGACTTCACCTTCGGAAATAATGTAATCGATGCGCACGATGCCTTTGCAACCCAAAATATCGTAAATGGCGGAGGTCAGTTTTTGAACACGTTCCGTCAATGCATCACTGATACGAGCCGGCGTAATTTCCTGAACCTGACCTTTGTACTTGGCATCGAAATCAAAAAACTCGTTTTCGCTGACTACTTCTGTTACCGGTAAAACCTGCGATTTCTGTTTGGTTTTGTAAACACCGCAAGTAATTTCCGTTCCTGCCAAAAAAGCCTCAATCATAACTTCACCACCTTCGGCAAAAGCGTGTGCTATAGCGGGTTGTACTTGTTCTAAAGTTTTCACTTTGGTCACACCAAAACTGCTACCGCCTACGTTTGGTTTCACGAAGCACGGGAATCCGATTTTCTGAGCTACCTCTTCGCTTGAAACTGATTGTCCTGAACGTAATACGAGTGATTCGGCAACTTTTATGCCGAAGCTTTTTAGATACTGGTTACAGGTAAATTTATTGAAAGTAATAGCTGCCGCTAAAACACTACAGCATGAATAAGGCAAACCTATCAATTCGAAATAACCTTGGAGAATTCCATTTTCTCCAGGAGTTCCATGAATGGTGATGTAAGCAAAATCGAAGTTGGTTTTTTCTCCGTTTCGGGTAAAACTGAAATCGTTTTTGTCAATCGTTATTTTCTCTGTATCCGACCATTCCACTTGCCAAGTTTGACCTACAATGGTAACAATGAACAAATTATAACGCTCTTTGTCCATGAACGAATACAGTCCCGCTGCACTTTTGAGCGAAACAACTACTTCCGACGAATCGCCGCCGGCAACTATGGCTATGTTTTTTTTCATAATAAATTCGACCCCTAGCACTTTAGTTTAAAATTACTATTGGTTTGATTTTAAGCAATATTATTATATAAAATCGGCTGAACTTCATAATTGAAATTCAGCCAAACTGTTTATTATTTTCAGCATTGAAGTATCATATTATTTCTTTTAATATTTCTTCAATCTGATTTTTATTTTCTGGAAGATAGTTTTTAGCAATATCCCAAATTATCTCATAATCAATTCCAAAATACTCGTGGGATACTTTATTTCTCAATAAATACATCTCACTCCAAGGAACGTTATCATACCGTGATTTGATTTCAGAAGACAGGTTTTTGGATGCTTCTCCAATTATTTCAAAATTACGAATTACAGCATCAACTGTTTTGTAATCCTTTTTAAATGATATAAAAGTATAACCCTCAGTATATTCTGATATTCTATTAATTGCTAACAGAATATCATCGAGATACATTATATAGGTTCTATCTTCTTTTTTCATTAAATATATTCTAATTGATTCATTATTTGATTTTTAATTTGGTCCTTAAGTGCATTTTTAGTTACTAAATCCACCTTCTTTCCAAATATATTTTCCAAATATAATTCCAATGAGAAAAATTTCCAACCAATCGGCTTTTCAAACTCTACAAGTAAATCAATATCACTTTCTTCTGTATTTGTTTCATCAGCATACGAACCAAAAATACCAATTTCTTTCACCGAATACTCAGTAAATAATAATGGCTTCATCTCTCTCAATTTATTGATAATTTGATTTTTAGTTTGCATAATAACTAGTATATAATTTGCAAAAATAGAACTATTTAATGACATTTCAATAAATAATCATCGGAAAAAGTGGTTTTTGAAAGTTACTCAGAACCAATAGTACTTGCAAAACCTCTCCATTTCTCAATCAATCCCTGCATATCGTCCAACAATTCACTTTCGAAATGCATAAATTCGCCGGTGCGTGGATGCACAAAACCGAGCGTTTTGGCATGTAAGGCTTGACGTGGACATATTTCGAAGCAGTTTTTCACAAACTGTTTGTACTTGGCTGCCGTAGTTCCTTTCAAAACATCATGACCTCCATACCGTTCGTCGTTGAAAATGGTATGTCCGATGTGCTTCATATGCACACGAATTTGGTGCGTACGGCCAGTTTCCAGCCTACATTCCACCAAAGTGACATAACCCAAGCGTTCCAACACTTTATAGTGTGTAATGGCATGTTTGGCTACTGGATTTTCACCTTCAGGAAAAACCGTAAAACACATTCTATCACGTGGGTCACGTGCCAAAGCACCAATGATGGTACCTTCCTCTTCTTTCACATTGCCCCAAACCAGTGCCTGATAGCGACGTTGAGTTGTTTTATCGAAAAATTGCTTGCCAAGATTTGTTTTTGCCATCTCGGTTTTAGCAATCAGCAATAAACCTGAAGTATCTTTATCGATGCGATGCACCAATCCTATTCGCGAATCGTTGGCATCAAAACCGGGAGTGTCCTTGAGGTGATAAGCTATGGCGTTGAGAAGTGTGCCGTCGAAATTGCCGAAACCAGGATGTACCACCAAGTTTGGTTGTTTGTTAACCAACAAAATATCGTCATCCTCGTACACAATACTGATTGGAATATCCTGTGGAATAATTTCAAATTGCGAAGGTGGATAAGCCATCACAATGGTAATAATATCGAGTGCTTTGGTTTTGTAATTGGATTTTACTGATTTACCATTTACCAAAATATTACCAGCTGTTGCAGCATCCTGAATTCGATTGCGCGAAGTATTGGACATGCAGTTTACCAAGTACTTATCTATACGGCTGGAAGCTTGGCCTTTGTCCACCACAAAACGAAAATGTTCAAAAAGCTCCTGCTCCTCTCCTACCTCATTCAATTCATCTATTTCATCCAAAGCTGGTTCGTCCAAAAAATCGTCTGCCACTTATAATAATTAAAAATTAATAATGAACAATTAATAAATTGAGATTAATCCCTAGAAAAAGACTTCCTCTTTTTCGGCAGGTTTTGTATCTTCTTCAAATACTTCATTTACACGTGCTTTATCTTTGGAAAGATAAATATCAATAGCAGCACCAGCAGAAAGTGAAGTGCCAGCAGCTGGGCGTTGGCGATAAATTACATATTCAGCTTCGTTGCCAGATGGTGGAGTGTCATATTCAACAGCACCAACAACTAATTGTGCAGAAAGTATTTCGGCAGCTGCATCTTCCATTCCCAAGCCTTTTAAAGCTGGCACTACAGATGCTGCAGCTCCTAATCCATTACCAACAACCAAAACCACAGAACTACCTTCGGGAATGCGTGTACCGGCAAGTATACTCCTGTCCCTATATTTTACTTGCATTACCAAATCTTTATAATCGGATGGAGCATACTCTACACTACCTACCACCAAACCAATGGATTGAAGCATGGCATCGGCCTGACGATAAGACACATCACTCACATCGGGCAAAGTTACTTGACGCACTTGGCGAGAATTTATTATTAAATATATGGCGCGATTATTTTTTACATTGGAATTTGGTGCTGGAATTTGGTCGATAATGGTACCCAGTTTTTTATTGCGCACATACACTGAATCAATTACCTTAACAAATAATCCTTGTTTGGCTAAAATATTCTCAGCTTCTTCCACGTAAGAACCTCGCAAATCGGGTACAACCTGATAATCACCGTGATTTGTATAAAAATCCATACAAATTAGAGCAATCCATGTCAAGCCCACAATAATAGCGATGGCAATCAACACATTTTTCAATACAAAACCCGCGAAAGTTTCCTTCCAAAATCTCTTAATATCCATATAATAAGTTACAAGTAAAAAGTTACGAGTTACAAGTTGTTGATATATAGGCAATCTAACACAATGTGGACTCTAACAATTCAGACGCCAAAAATAATCAAATTATTGCTAGCAAAGGGACTAAAAACAAAAAAAGTAAAAACTTACCTGAAGTCTTTACTTTCTTTATACTGTTTTTACAGAATGCTTAGATTTTGTGACGAGGTTCGTCAGCAACGGTAAGTTTTGCTCTGCCTTTGGCACGACGGCTTGCTAATACTCTGCGTCCGTTTGCTGTTGCCATTCTTTCACGGAATCCGTGTTTGTTTTTTCTTTTTCTTACTGAAGGTTGGAACGTCCTTTTCATTGCTCTATGTGTTTATGTTGTTATTTTTACAATTCGGGGTTTTGGACTGCAAAAATAGATGTTTTTTCTGAGACTGCAAACTGTTGATAACTTTTTCTTTGCAAAATAAGTGATTGTTTGAAATATACCTACATATTTAAGACTATTTCAAGTATAAAAAGTCATTTTAGTTGCAAAACAAAATTAAATTCATCAATTTCAAGCATTAAGCTGCTTTTTCATTACATTTGAATTAACCAATTATAATTTGCTATTCATATCGATTTTCAACTTTATTTCTTTGCCATCGCGAATCATTGTTATATGAAGAGGATGTTTGGAAGACGTTTCAAAGTAATTTTTTAATTCACTCATTTGCATTTGATAAGTTTTGATACCATTCAATTCTATGATTTGGTCACCTATTAATATACCAGCTTGTTCGGCAGGAGAATTTTTCCACACATACAACACTTCCGTTTGGGGAATAAAAGGTATAATTTGTCCAATTTCAATACCTGCAATATTGTAAGTAAAAGGATTTTTAAAACTTCCATTTGGTTTAAAATAGAAGAATTTATTTTTATAATCTAAATAGATGTTAAATCGACTTAGTAACTGACTACCAATGGTTCCGTCTCTATTTGAACTCAAAATAATGTCAGCAATATCTGCTGAATCTGGAAATGCAACTATCGGATTATCAAGGCAAAATTCGGCAAAACAAATTTTGGGAATTCGGGCAAATTTCCCTGTTACTTCGCCGTTGAGCCCCTGTCCTATTCTCCCTCTAACTCCTTTATCGGGTAAATGTATTGCATTAGCAGTAAAGGTTTGAAACCATGCATTCAGCTCAGCACCAGTGTCAATCAGCATTTTTACATTTTGATGAACAGTATCATGTTCTAAAACGGACAATTGAACATACATTTTTTTAGATTCAACGGTAATAGGTAATTTCTGGTATCCCTTAGGAAATTTAAAACCCTCACTTAAATAAAAATTAATCCGTTTGTAAGTGTAGTTAATTTCCACCAAATAATCCTCGAAAATATCAACTCCTATCAGTCCATTGATTTTAGATCCCGTGTGTTTTGATAGATTGAATATATCTTCTTTTGTAACATAAATATTTTGATTATTCAATTTTAATTTCCCCATTTGAATCGTATTGTTGTAACTCGCATAGGCATTTAAATCCTTTCCTGAACCAAGTCCTTGTAAATTTATTTCATTGATATAACTTAATGAAATAACATCTTCTGGAAATAGTTCGGTAACAATAATGTTGCGCACACCAGAATCCAGTATTAAATTTAGAGGCTTAGAATCGTTAAACCTTACTTTCACAATCATGTATGTTCCAACCATTTCGAATGGTAAAGTACCTATTCTTTTCCCTCTACTAAAGGCTGAAGAATTACTCAATATACAAAAAATGAAAATAAGAAGGGCAAACTCCTTGAGCGGGAATTGAAAAGTGGTTAGCTTTGGAACTAAATTAATTTTTAAGCAACACATTTTAAAAAAAAGTTGCATATTCATTTATTTATCGACGTTTGGGTAATTACTTAAACGCTGTTTCATCATTATTTATAACAAACAATTTCAACAGAAAGTTACAATTGAGTAATGCTGAGTATTAAAAAGTTGAACTACAAAAGTAGCAAATAAATTACACATTTAATATTTATAATGAAATAAGAAATAATTTAATATCTTTGCACACAATACATAATCAAATAAAAAAATGGAAACAAAAGTAGTTTTGATTACCGGAGCTAGCGCTGGTATTGGACTTGCAGCAGCGGTTCAACTAATGAACAAAGGAGTGAAAGTTTATGCAGCTTCTCGTCGTGGTGGAAAAGTCCAAAAAGCTCAAAATGGAGTAGGGGAGTTGATTCATGTAAAAATGGATGTGAATGTAGAAAGTGAAATTGCGGCCGTAGTTGCTCAAATATTAAAAGAAAATAATCATCTTGATGCCGTAATATGTAATGCTGGCAATGGCATTGCCGGCTCTATTGAAGATACCTCGAATGACGAAATGCGATACCAATTGGAAACTAACTTTTTTGGAGCAGTAAAAACAATTCAGGCTTGCTTGCCTACTTTTAGGGCGCAGGGATATGGTAAAATAGTAACGACTTCATCAGTTGCAGCCATTGTACCGATACCATTTCAAGCATTTTATTCAGCTGGAAAATCGGCATTGTTGGTATTTATGCAAGCACTTTCTATTGAATTAAAACCGTTTGGAATTCAATGTTGCACCATTTTACCCGGTGACACAAAAACGGAATTTACAGCAGCCCGTAAATACAACGAAAAATCAAAACTTGCAAGTTCAGCCTATCTTGCAACTATGACAAAGTCGGTGGCAATAATGGAAAAGGATGAGCAAAACGGTATGAAAGCAGAAACAGTGGCCAATGCCATGGTAAAACAAGTAATGAATAAAAAAATGAAAACTGTAGTCATTCCTGGTATTCAATATCAAGCCATATGTTTATTATTCAATTTATTACCCACAAGTGTAAGCCTTTGGATAGTGGGAAAAATCTATGGGTGATTTGGCCTTTACAAACTATTTTATAAAACGAGGAATTACATTCTTCGTTTTTTTTTGTAGTTCAAATAAAATTACTCGATATTACCTTCTCAAAACCTATCAACAACCTGTTGAAAACTTTGTAATAACCATTGAAACAAATATTGAAACTTTATTTGGATATTACAAACCTATTACGAATAGAAGAAGTAATTGAGACTACCAAAATAGTTAGCACTTTTCTTATAGCTTTTTCTAAACCAAATTTGTTGAGTTATTAGCTTTAGTTTCATAAAAACTTTCTAACTTTGCAGTTACTAACAAGGTGTTGATAAAGTTTATAATTGTTTGATTGATATTATAATGAATATTTTGAATTTGTTCAAATCATTGCCTTTAAATTTAATAAAGGAATAATACAAGCTTTTATCAATATTTTTATCAACCAAACTAACAAGCTATTATTATCTTCAAATAGTTTTTTTAAAATTTAAAAGGAATAATAATAATAAATTCTTGACAAACTCGAAAATGACAAAAATTGAAATTATTGCTGCCATTCATAAATTGAAAATAGAAAAAAATGCCGTGATAATGGCTCATTATTACCAAATGGGCGATATTCAGGACATTGCCGATAATGTAGGCGATAGTTTGGCATTGGCCCAATGGGCAGCCAAAACCGAAGCGGACATTATAGTTCTTTGCGGCGTTCATTTTATGGGCGAAACTGCTAAAATTCTTTCTCCTTCAAAAAAAGTATTGATTCCCGACTTGAATGCCGGTTGTTCATTGGCTGATAGTTGCCCTGCCGACGCGTTTGAATCATTTACCAAAGCTAATCCTGACCATACAGTAATTTCGTACGTAAATACCACAGCAGCCGTCAAAGCGCTCACTGATGTGGTGGTGACTTCTACCAATGCCAAGAAAATTGTGGATTCGTTCCCCAAAGATGCGAAATTAATTTTTGGTCCCGACCGAAACTTAGGAAATTATATCAACAGTGTGACAGGACGACAGATGTTACTATGGGACGGAGCATGCCATGTACACGAGCAATTCTCTGTTGAAAAGTTGGTGAAATTAAAATCAGAACATCCAAATTCATTGGTGTTGGCTCACCCTGAATGTAAGCAAACAGTATTGCTTATGGCCGATTTTATTGGCAGTACCCAAGCATTGCTTAATTATGCAACCGCATCGGATAATAATTCATTTTTGGTGGCTACAGAATCAGGAATTTTGCACGAAATGCAAAAGAAAAATCCTGATAAAGAGTTTATTCCAGTGCCTCCAAACGACAGTACTTGTGCCTGCAACGAATGTAATTTTATGCGTTTAAATACACTACAAAAATTGTATGATTGCTTGAAAAATGAAACACCTGAGATTTTGATTGACGAAGAAATTAGATTAAAGGCAGTGAAACCTATATTGAGAATGTTGGAATTAAGCTAAGAAAAATATGAATGACGAATTACTTCCATTTGGAAAATATAAAGGAAAACCTATTGAAATACTTCTTTCTGATAAGGATTATACAAATTGGTTATTAGAACAATCATTTTTTAAAGATAAACATTTAAATCTTTATAATATAGTTGTAAATAATTTTCAAGAACCTACGGAAACACCCGAACATAATTTAATGCAAGGATATTTTTTAGATGATTTATTTTTTTTAGAATTTTATAAAAAAAATTTTCCAAATGAAATTCCAAATGATGAAGAAAAATGTTATATGACTAAAATTGATTACTTTGATATAATTGTTACTTTAGAAGGTAATACTAAAGAACGATTAGTTTGGAATAAAAAATTCGAAGAAAAAGGTATAGATGTTTCATATACTATTGTTACAAAATTTTTAAAAATAAAATCAGCAGTAGATAAATTTGATGAATCAAATTTTATATCAAAGATTAAACATAAAGGATATATTGGAAAATTATTAAAAATTGAGATTAAACCTACAGTTTCAGATGAATATCCTACAATACTACGTCAAATGTTAGCTTCAAATTCAAATTGTTTATTTTTAAGAGATTATAGTGGAATAGGTATTGATAAAAATAAATTTATTCAATTGTTTGGACATGAAGGAATTAAAGTTATATTTGAAAATGAATAATTTAATAATCTGTATATACTATGCGAGAATAATTATGTTTTTTGTTGACTTATTTTGAAGTTGGTTTAAATTAATACCAATTTTATTTTTTGAATTAGGTCAATTTCGGTGAATTTAATTCACCGAAATTGACCTAATTTGGTGAATGAACTCACCAAATATGACCTAATCCGGTGAATTGAATTACTTTTGTAGTCGATAATATTTAAATTATCATTTCAAACATGGTCACTGAAATAAATATTGCCTCAGTTTTTTCTCTCCATCAAACAATTATTGATGTTCGTTCACTTGGTGAATTTAAAAAAGGACATATTCCAAATGCCATTAATATTCCCTTGTTTACAGACGAAGAACGGGCGCATGTGGGCACTGTTTATGTTCAAAAATCGCAAGAAGCTGCCATTAAATTGGGTTATGAATATGTGACTCCTAAGCTGCAAGATTTTGTAAATGATGCATTTAAAATTGCTCCAAATGGCAATGTGATAGTGCATTGCTGGAGAGGAGGGATGCGGAGTCATGCTTTTGCGCAACACCTTGTTGAGAATGGTTTTAATGACGTAAAATTGATTATTGGCGGCTATAAAGCATATAGAAATTATGTGTTGGATAATTTAGCAACTCCTGCACAAATAAAAGTTTTAGGTGGTTATACTGGCAGTGGAAAAACGCATATTTTAAATGAATTAAAAAAACTCGGTCATCAAATGATAGATTTGGAAGGGTTGGCCCATCACAAAGGTTCAGCATTTGGAGGAATTGGACAGCCAGAACAACCTACTGTAGAGCAATTTGAAAATAATCTTCATAAGGAATTCCAACTACTTGATTTAACGAGACCAATTTGGGTGGAGGATGAAAGTTATGACATTGGAAGGGTAAAAATACCCAAGCCTTTCTATGAACAAATGCAAGAAGCACAACTTTATTTTATTGAAATATCTCAACATGAGCGAGCAAAACATTTGGTATTAGAATATGGAATTTGTGATAATCAACTTTTGGCCGAATCAATACATAGGATATCAAAACGATTGGGTGGCTTGAGTGTAAAAAATGCAATTAGTGCTTTGGAGCAGGATGATTATTATGATGTGGCGATGATTGCGCTGCATTATTACGACAAATTGTATTTGAAAGGAATGAATAATCCTAAATGGAAAAACGTGATTACTATTCCGCTTCCGACCATAAATCATTATGAAAACGCATTGATACTAGAAAAAATAAATAGAAAATGAACGAAATAAAACTAACCCAATACAGTCATGGTGCTGGTTGTGGCTGCAAAATATCCCCCAAAGTACTTACTGAAATTCTTAAAACTAATCTCACTCCGCTTGTTGATCCTCGGCTAATTGTTGGAAATGATAGTCGTGATGATGCTGCTGTGTATGACATGGGCGACGGAACAGCCATTATTAGTACTACTGATTTTTTTATGCCCATAGTGGATGACCCTTTTACTTTTGGTAAAATAGCTGCTACCAATGCTATTAGCGATGTGTATGCCATGGGTGGAAAACCTATTTTGGCCATTGCTATTCTGGGTTGGCCTATCAATAAACTGGCGCCCGAAATCGCGCAACAAGTGTTGGAAGGTGGTCGACAAATTTGCACTGAAGCTGGAATTATTTTGGCTGGAGGACACAGTATCGATAGTCCGGAACCAATATTTGGACTGGCTGTAACGGGTACCGTCGACCTAAAAAAGCTGAAACGCAACGATACTGCAACTGTAGGATGTAAACTTTACCTTACTAAACCATTGGGTGTTGGTATTTTTACCACTGCTCAAAAACAAGGAAAATTGCTACCTGAACATGCAGATATAGCACCAAATTCAATGTCGAAACTGAACAAGATAGGGCAGGAGTTGGCAAATATTTCTGGCATAGCTGCCATGACGGACGTTACCGGTTTTGGATTATTGGGTCATTTGGCCGAAATGTGTGAAGGAAGTAAGCTTACGGCTGAAATTGAATTCGGAAAAATTCCTGTGTTTGATAATGTGCAAAAATACATCAATCAGGGTTGCATTCCTGGCGGCACCCATAGGAATTGGGACAGTTATGGTCATTTGGTACAATTGAAATCCGAGAGCGATAAGTTAATTCTTTGTGATCCACAAACCAGCGGAGGACTGATGATAGCGGTAGAAAAACATGCTATTGCAGATGTGGAAGCGTTATTATTGGCCAATAATATCGATGCGGTTTCGTTTGGTGAATTGATTGAAATTGCTGATGTTTTGATTAAAGTAATATAAATAGTAACGGCTCTGAAATATACAATTCAGAGCCGTTAGTAAATTCTTAATCCCCATTAAGAGTTGGTATTTTTATTCTCTATCACCTTAAATAATTTATCATTTCTTCGGACCAATTCATTGGTTTTCAAAGAAAAATAAGTTCCTTTTTCCACTTTTTCCACAGGTTTAAGCTCCACTCTAATTTCTTTGGCAAAATCTTCGTAAGCACCAGTAGTCTCTCCGGTAATTAATATTTCGTCACCTACAGTCAGGTATTGCGCTTCCAATAAAAATTCGGCTACGCCTAACTTAGCAAAATAATTGGTCACTTTTCCAATGTAGATTTTTGTATGTGTGGCGCCAGAACCATAATTTTTACTCCATTCGCCCAATCGTTGTCCAAGGTAATATCCATTCCAAAAACCACGATTGAAAACTTTGCTAAGGCGAATATCCCATTCTTCAACTTTTTCGTCAGAAAATGATCCATCTATGTACGATTCAATTGCTTCTTTGTAGCAAGATACCACCGTTTTTACATATTCGGCGCTTCTTGCACGTCCCTCAATTTTAAATACCCGCACGCCCGATTTCAACATTTCATCTGCAAATCCAATCGTCTTCAGATCTTTGGGTGACATGATATTTTGGTCTTCAATTTCTAATTCAATATTGGTTTCTTTATCCTTCACAGTGTAAGAACGACGACAAATCTGCGTACAAGCACCACGGTTGGCAGACACGTTTTGTTCGTGCAAACTGAGGTAACATTTACCCGAAACCGCCATACAAAGTGCGCCATGGCAGAACATTTCAATGCGAATTTGTTTACCGCTTCTACCAGTTATATTTTCTTTCTCGATGGCTTGAAAAATTTCGCCTACTTGAACCATATTCAGCTCTCGAGCTAAAACCACTACATCGGCAAACTGAGCATAAAATCGCAATGATTCTACGTTTGATATATTTAATTGAGTTGATAAATGAACCTCTACGCCCACGCTGTTGGCATACAACATCACTGCAACATCAGCAGCTATAATAGCAGAAACTTCCGCCTCTTTGGCCACGTCAACAATTTCGTGCATCAAAGTCATGTCACCATCGTACAAAATAGTATTAACTGTAAGATAGCTTTTTACCTTATTTTCTTTACACAGAGATACTATTTTGCGCAAATCGTCAGTCGTAAAATTACTGCTGGATTTACTGCGCATATTCAATTTTTCTATGCCAAAATACACCGAATCTGCACCAGCATTTATGGCTGCACTTAAACTTTCCCACGAACCAGCGGGTGCCATTATTTCAATATCTTCCCTAATCATTTATCGAATTTTTTGCAAAGATAAACAAATGTATTTTAGCATTGAAATTAATTTTAAGTTTATAACCATTACACTATTCTAATTATAAATCATTGATTATTATATTCATTTTTGCCCAAATAATTTTCTTACCTTTGTATTTTAAATTTTCCCGCACTTTAATGAAAATAGCAAACATACAATTTCCTGAATATCCACTGTTTTTAGCTCCAATGGAGGATGTAACTGATCCAGCTTTTCGACTTCTCTGTAAACGTTTTGGTGCTGATATGCTTTATACAGAGTTTGTATCATCCGAAGCCTTGATACGAAGTATAAACCGTACGCAACAAAAGCTAAAAATTTATGACCAGGAACGTCCAATAGCCATTCAAATCTACGGTCATGATCCTGCGTCAATGGCAAATGCTGCTATTATTGCAGAGCAAGCTCAACCGGACATAATTGATTTAAATTTTGGTTGTCCGGTCAAGAAAGTTGCCGGAAAAGGAGCAGGAGCAGGACTTTTGCGCGATTTGCCCAGAATGTTACAAATAACTTCCGATGTTGTAAAAGCAGTAAAACTCCCTGTAACGGTAAAAACTCGTTTGGGTTGGGATGATGATAGCAAAGTGATAGTTGAACTGGCTGAAAAACTACAAGATGTTGGAATTTCGGCATTGACAATTCACGGTCGTACTCGTGCTCAAATGTATACAGGAGAAGCAGATTGGTCATTAATAGCTGAGGTAAAAAACAACCAACGTATGCACATCCCGATTATTGGAAACGGTGATGTAACCACTCCTGAACGTGTTAAAGAATGCTTCAACCGTTATGGAGTTGATGGCGTGATGATGGGTCGCGCTGCTATTGGACAACCTTGGATATTTGCCGAAATTAAAAGGTATTTTGAAACAGGTGAGCACCATTCATTTCTAAATTTTGAACAACAAAAAGCTGTTCTCAAAGAACATATTATTGAATCTATAAAATGGCTTGATATTGATGATAATACTTCTATAGAGAGTATTAGCAACAAGCACCTTAAAGGTATTACTCATACTCGTAGACATCTTGCTGCCACTCCTGCCTTTAAAGGAATTCCAAACTTTAAAGAAACCCGTATAGCTATGCTTCGAGCTGATACTTTGAATGATCTTTTTAGAATAATTGATGATGTGGAATCAAATAATTCTGTTGATTTTTGATATTCTGCAAAACAATAATAACTACTTTATGTATATTTTCTGTATAAATATATATATTCCAAAAACTTTATATAGTTTTGCACATTATTTAATCATCAAATTATTAGAAATATGAATAAAATTTTAATCCCTATTATTGCTTTAGCGCTTATGACAGCTGCATGTAATAGCAAAAAAGATACAGCCAAAGATGCTGGTATCAATTTAGCTAACTTAGATACGACAGTATCACCTAATGATGATTTTTACAAATATGCCTGTGGTGGATGGATGAAAAATAATCCACTCACCGGAGAGTATTCTCGTTTTGGAAGTTTCGATCTTTTGGCCGAAAATAATCACAAACAATTGAGAAGTTTAATTGAAGAAATTGCTTCCAAAAAGGCCGATAATGCTACTATTGAACAAAAGATTGGCGATTTGTATAATCTTGCAATGGACAGCACAAAACTAAATGCTGATGGTTATAAACCAATTCAAGCAGATTTAAAAAGGATTGCTGATTTAAAACAAACTTCTGAATTGTCAACTTTGCTTCCTGATTTATTGATGTCAGGCTTAACTCCTTATTTTGCTGTTTATCTGGATGCAGATGCTATGAGCAGTAATGATAATTTGGTTCAAACTCATCAAGGTGGAATCGGTTTGGAAGAAAGAGAGTATTATTTGGATAATGATGCTCACACAAAAGAAATCCGTGATAAATATAAAATTCATGTTGTAAAAATGTTTCAGTTAGTAGGTTCTACAGCCACTGATGCCCAAAAGAACATGGAATCTGTTATGAAAATTGAAACCCGTTTGGCCAAAGCAGCTTACGACCAAGTTAAATTGCGTGACCCACATGCTAATTATAATAAAATGTCTGTTGCTGATTTACAAAAGATGGTTCCAGCTATTAACTGGAATATTTATTTTACATCATTGGGATTGAAAAACACTAAGAATGTAAGTGTTTCTCAAAAAGAATCTTTGATTGAAGTTGGTAAAATTATAGAAACTGAGCCATTGTCTGTTCAAATTGCGTATTTACAATGGAAATTGATAGATGAATCAGCAGCATATTTAAGTGATGCAATTACGGCTCAAAACTTCGATTTTTACGGTAAAACATTGTCCGGAAAAAAGGAACAAAAACCACGATGGAAAAGAGCAGTTTCAAGTGTTGATGGTTCATTGGGTGAAGCGGTTGGGCAAATGTATGTGAAAAAATATTTTCCAGCAGAATCAAAAGAGCGCATGTTGAAACTCGTTCATAATCTACAAGTATCATTGGGTGAGCGTATTAAATCTTTACCTTGGATGGGTGATTCAACCAAATTGAAAGCTCAGGAAAAACTTAATACTTTCTACGTAAAAATTGGCTACCCTGATAAATGGAGAGATTATTCTAAATTAAGTATTGAAAATGATTCTTATTTTGCTAACATTCAACGTGCCAACCGTTTTGAATCAGCTTATATGTTTGCGAAAGCCGGTAAGAAAGTTGATAAATCAGAATGGTTAATGACCCCTCAAACCGTGAATGCTTATTATAATCCCTCCACCAACGAAATTTGTTTCCCTGCAGGTATTTTACAATATCCTTTCTTTGACCAAACAGCTGACGATGCCTTTAATTATGGTGCTATTGGTGTGGTGATTGGACATGAAATGACTCACGGTTTTGATGATCAAGGTTGTCAGTTTGATAAAGAAGGCAACCTGAAAAACTGGTGGACTGCTGCTGACAAAAAGAATTTTGATAAACGCGCTGCTGTAATGACTTCATTTTTCGATTCAATTCTTGTTGCTCCTGGAGTTCATGGTAACGGAAAATTTACTTTAGGCGAAAACATTGCCGACCATGGCGGTTTACAAGTCTCTTTTCAAGCTTTTAAAAGTGCTACAGCCAATGCACCTTTAGCTAAGGTTGATGGATTTACACCAGAGCAACGATTTTTCCTTTCTTATGCCAACGTATGGGCTAGTAATATCCGACCTGAAGAAATACTTGTTTTGACTAAATCAGACCCGCATTCGCTTGGAAAATGGCGTGTAGATGGTGCTTTACCACAAATAGCTGCCTGGTACGAAGCATTCGGTATCAAAGAAGGTGACAAGATGTTCGTTCCAGTAGAAAAAAGGGTTAGTATCTGGTAGAATTACTGTGTTTCGACTCTGCCAAGAGTCTATAAATTTCCGTGTTAGTAATCTAATATCCTAAAAACAAATAAGGCAGAACCTCATCGTCTGCCTTATTTGTTTTGCGGTTATATACATTTTTCGAATCTATTACTTTCCGATAGTTGATAGATTTTCCATGAGCTTTTAGCTCCTCTTCACGGCTTTGCTTTCGAGCCGCTTTTACTTGCTCCATAATTGAGCTTTTCTTTTTTGTTTTCATTTCATTATTTTTCAATTACCACATTATTATATTACCATATTATCGTATTATCACATTCCGTATTACTACATTTCTTTCTCCGTTTTCCATTTCTTCTATGTCCACATTTACAATTGAATCGGGTAGGATAGGAGCAATATTTTCTGCCCATTCAATAAAGCACAAATTTCCACTATATAAATATTCCTCCGCACCTAAGTCAAGTGCCTCCTGAATTTTATTTATACGATAGCAATCGAAATGGTAAATGATTCTAGCGTCTGCCGCTTCATATTCATTTACAATTGAAAACGTTGGACTGTTAATAGTTTCTTTTACACCCAATACTTCGCAGATGGCTTTTATGAATGTTGTTTTACCAGCTCCCATATTTCCATTAAATGCAAAAATAGTATTATTTCCAATTTGGTTAATAAAATCTTTTGCTGATTCTTGTATTGTTTCGAGTGATTTAATTTTAAGCATGATAACTCTCCTTTTCCTTGTTGTATTTACCTACAAAGGTACTATAAATAATAAATATTCGATTCTCAGTGCTTCTAAACTGTATGGAAATAGTTGTAAGTTATTGTAGCTCTGCTATTTCCAATGATTTCAATAAGTTCCTCTAGAGTAGCCATTCTGATTCGTTTTATACTCTTAAACCTTAAAATTAAGTCATTTTTAGTTTTTTCCCCAATTCCTTGAATAGAATCTAATTCAGAACCAATTTGTGTCTTACTTCTTTTGTCACGGTGAAATGTTATAGCAAACCGGTGAACTTCATCCTGCATATTTGCCAATAATTTAAAAAGTTGATCAGTTGGTTTCAATCCTATTTCTTTTGGTGGAAATCCAAACAACAATTCACGAGTTTGATGTTTTTTATCTTTGGCTAGTCCGGCTATTGGAATATTTATTTTTAATTCATCTTCTATTACTTGTCTAATCACCTCCATTTGCCCAATTCCTCCATCTGCAATTATCAAATCGGGTAGAGGGCTTTCTTCATTTAACATTCTAGTGTACCTACGCCTAACTACCTCCTTCATTGATGCATAATCGTCTGGTCCAACAACCGTTTTGATGTTATATTTACGGTAATCTTTTTTAGATGCCTTACCCATTTTAAATACCACACAGGCTGCCACTGCATCTGTACCTGAGATATTGGAATTGTCAAAACATTCAATAGTTATTGGTGGTTTTTTTAAATGTAGTATTTCTTGAATATTTTTTATAAGTTGCATATTACGCTGATCAGGATTTAATTTTTCAGCTTGTTTAAGTTTATCTAGTTTATATTGACGTACATTTTGCATTGAAAGGTCCAATAATTTCTTTCTATCGCCACGCTGTGGAATAACGATATTAGCACCTTTAATCGGATAATCAATTTTAAAAGGAACGATTATTTCCTTCGAATTGCTACCAAATCGTTCTCTCAATTCTACAATAGCCAATGCTAATATCTCTTCTTTTTCTTCCTCTAATCTTTTTTTGTATTCAATAGTGTATCCTTGAATAATCGATCCCTTCGAAATTCGAAGTATATTTACAAAGGCAGCATTTTCATTTTCATCATAAGCAAATACATCGGTATCTTCTACAATTGTGTTGGCAATAATTGATTTTGATTTATAGTTTTCCATCAAATCATATTTTCCCTTGATTAAATGTGCTTCTTCAAATTTATACTCAGTTGCCAATAATTTCATCTGATCCAATAAAATCTTGCTAATTTCATTGGCATCTCCTTTTATTATTTGACTTATTTGTTGAATGTATTTCCTATATTCTACTTCTGATTCTTTTCCTTCACATGGACCATTACATTTATGAATATGATATTGCAAACAAACTTTGAATTTTTTAGCCTCAATGTTTTCTTTGTTCAATGCTAACTTACAAGTTCGAATTGGGAAAAGTTCATGTACAATTTCCAAAATAGAATTTAATGTGTAATTAGAACTGTATGGTCCATAATAAGTGGCTCCATTTTTAAATATATTTCTCGTTTTAAATATACGCGGGAAATGTTCGTTTGTAATGCAAATACTGGGATAAGTTTTTCCATCTTTCAGCAAAACATTATAACGAGGTTGATATTCTTTGATTAAATTGTTCTCTAGTAATAATGCATCTTCTTCAGAGTCTACAACTATGTAACGCAACGAAATTATATTTTTTACAAGCACATTTGTTTTTCCAGAATCATGAATTTTATTGAAATAGGAGCTAACCCTTTTCTTTAAATTCTTTGCTTTTCCCACATATATAAGCTCATCATTAATATTATAATATTGGTATACTCCTGGTTTATCCGGAAGTGATTTTACATCATCTATTAAAGTTTGATTGAGCTTCATATTGTTGTGTGTTCCACGTGGAACAAATATTTTCTGTTGAATATGAGTGATTTGTCCGTGATCTACTGCTTAGAAATAATCTGTAAATCATTGTTTTTTTCAAAAATGTTTCGAATAGTTCCACGTGGAACTAGAGTTCAATTGCCACTTTTAAAGTACTTATTAATTAGTGTGGGCTTGTATTTCGAAAAGAAATGAAATATTTATCTTCCAAGCAATACTAGCAATATGTTTACATCGCTCGGAGAAATACCTGGAATTCGGCTTGCCTGCCCGATGGTTTCTGGAGCGATTTTCGTAAGTTTTTGGCGAGCTTCTGTTGATAATGACTGAACGGTTGTGTAATCGATACGGTCTTTTATCAGTACGTTTTCGAGCCTTTGAAGCTTTTCTGCGATTAGTTTTTCACGGACGATATAGCCTTCGTATTTCAATAATACCTCAGTAGCTTCAATTGTTTCTTCCGTTCTCGATGCAATCGAATCGATTTCTGCTTGCAATGCAGGAACCGCTTTTGCCAAATCGAGTATTCCTAGCTGTGGACGAAGCACCAAATCAGACAATTTACAGCCGTGTTTTAATTCGGATGAATCACGAGAAACAAGGAAATCATTAATCTCATTCGGTTTAATCGAGGTATTTTGAATGAAATTTGTTAGTTTAGCTTGTGCTTCTTTTTTTGTTTCCAATTGATCAAGTCGGTTTTTTGTTGCCAAACCGAGTGCGTATCCTTTTTCTGTAAGGCGCATATCTGCATCATCCTGACGAAGTATCAGGCGATATTCTGCACGGGACGTAAACATGCGGTAGGGCTCATCAACACCCTTTGTGACTAAATCATCGATGAGTACGCCAATGTAGGCCTCGTTGCGGGCCAAGGTGAATTCTTTTCCACCCACACAATTGATATGTGCATTGATGCCTGCAATCAGTCCCTGTCCGCCAGCTTCTTCGTAACCAGTTGTTCCATTTATCTGACCAGCGAAGAAAAGATTCTTGATTCTTTTCGTTTCCAGCGTATGTTTCAATTGCGTTGGGTCGAAGAAATCATATTCTATAGCATAGCCAGGGCGAAATAGTTGTGCATTCTCCAAACCTTCTACAGTTTGAATGGCTGCGATTTGAGTTTTAAGTGGGAGTGAGGAGGAAAAACCATTTACATAGAATTCTCTTGAATCTACACCTTCCGGTTCTAAAAATATCTGGTGAGAAAGTTTATCTGCAAAGGTGACTATCTTTGTTTCAATGCTTGGACAGTAACGTGGACCGATGCTTTGAATTTGTCCGTTGAATAGGGGGGAGAATTCAATGCCTTTTCTTATTTCATCGTGCGTTTTTTCGTTGGTATTGGTAATCCAGCAACTCATTTGCTTTAATTCACGTTTGGATTCTTCCAGAAACGAAAACTTATGAAAGTCGGTTTCACCTTCCTGTTCAGTCATTTTGCTGAAATCAATACTACGTCCATCAATACGGCAAGGAGTTCCTGTCTTCATTCTGTCAGTAGAAAACCCGATGGATTTGAGCTGTTCTGTGATACCAAATGATGCAGGTTCTGAAATTCTGCCACCAGTCATTTGATTTTTTCCGATATGAATTTGGCCACTCAGGAAAGTACCAGCGGTGAGTACGACACATTTTGCACGGAAATGAATACCCATTGCCGATTTCAAACCAGTAACAATTCCGTCTTCAATCACTAATTCTTTAACTGTATCTTGCCAGATAAATAAATTATCAGTGTTGGAAACGGTTTTTATCCATTCCTGTATAAATTGGTGGCGGTCGCTTTGGGAACGTGGACTCCACATGGCTGGACCTTTGGAGCGATTGAGCATTCTAAATTGAATGGCGCTACGGTCTGTAATTATTCCCATGTAACCACCCAATGCGTCGATTTCACGGACAATCTGACCCTTGGCAATTCCCCCTACAGCTGGATTACAGCTCATCTGGCCGATTTTATTCATGTCCATGGTAATCAGTAAGGTTTTTGAACCCATATTTGCTGCTGCGCACGCTGCTTCGTTACCAGCATGCCCAGCACCTATGACTATTACGTCGTATTTGAAATCCATTCTATTATATTGTTTATACGAGGTTATATTATACTATTATATTGATTATCAAACAATTATACTTATTTGATAATCAATATAGTTAGCTACGATAAATTACTTATGTAAGTAATTTGTGAAGTTATAACGGATTTTCTATCAAATAGTTTCATCTAAAACAATCTGATTCAACTATATTACATAAAAACCATACTATTTATTAATGTTAAAGTTTTTCCCCAAATGCCAAATCACCGGCATCGCCAAGACCAGGAATAATGTACGAATGTTCGTTCAATTCTGGATCTATTGCTGCTGCCCAAACGGTTGTTTTAGCATCAGGAAAGTGTGCTGCCACGTAATCGATAGCCACCTGACTAGCAATGACTGTTGCTATGTGAATCTGTTTTGGTGTTCCTTTTGTAAGTAATGCGCCATAAGCCAATTCCATTGAACTACCGGTGGCTAACATAGGGTCGGTAATAATAAGTGTTTTGCCATCGATGTTAGGCGAGGCGATATATTCAATAAATATATCAAATTTCAAAGCATCTTTATATTTTCGATATGCAGATACAAAAGCATTTTCAGCAGAATCAAAATAATTAAGAAATCCCGTATGAAAAGGTAAACCTGCACGAAGAATTGTAGAAATCACAATATTCTCGTCTATTTCCTCAATTTTTGCAATACCCAATGGAGTCTGGATATCTTCCATTTTATATTGCATGGTTTTGCTAATCTCGTAGGCCATTATTTCACCAATTCGCTCCATGTTTCTACGAAAACGCATTGAGTCTTTTTGAATTTCTACCGAACGGATTTCTTTTATGTAATGTTTAAGAACAGAATTATTGTCCGATAAATTAATGATTTTCATGTGTCTTATTGTAAATTTTCAATTGTTATTATCTCTTTCGCGAATCTCAGCCCTGCGAATTTTTCCACTGATTGTTTTGGGCAATTCATCCACAAATTGAATAATTCGTGGGTATTTATAGGGTGCAGTAACTGATTTTACGTGGTCCTGAATTTCTTTTATCAATAGATCATCAGCTTTTTCTTTGTATTCATTGGCCAAAATAATTGTCGCTTTTACAATTTGACCGCGAATTTCGTCAGGTATGCCAGTTATAGCACATTCCACCACGGCAGGATGCGTCATTAAAGCACTTTCCACTTCAAACGGACCTATTCTATAACCAGAGCTTTTAATCACATCGTCTGTACGACCCACAAACCAGTAATATCCATCTTCATCACGCCAAGCAACGTCGCCTGTGTAATATACGTTGTCGTGCCAAGCTTCATTTGTGAGGCTTTCATTGCGGTAATAGCCTTTAAAAAGGCCCTCAGGGTAGCGTTTATCAGTGCGAATAACTATCTGTCCCTGTTCACCTACTTCAGCGGAACGACCTTCGGGGGTAAGCAAATCCATATCATAATGTGGATTTGCCAATCCCATCGAACCCGGTTTTGGTTCTACCCATGGAGACGTGAAAAGCGTTAGTGTTGTTTCACTTTGTCCGTATCCTTCGCGAAGTTTAATGCCTGTAAGTTTGAGAAACTGCTCATAAACTGCCGGATTTAGCGCTTCACCAGCTATGGTACAATATTCCAGCGAAGACAAATCATATTTGGAAATATCCTCACGAATCAAGAATCGGAAAATGGTAGGCGGTGCGCAAAGTGAGGTAATTTTATATTTTTCAATCATGGCGAGCATGTCTAAAGACGAAAATTTTTCATGGTCGTACACAAAAACACAAGCGCCAACAATCCATTGTCCATAAAGTTTTCCCCAAACAGCTTTCAACCAGCCAGTATCTGCGATAGTAAGATGCAGACTGTTCTCGTGTAAATTGTGCCAAAATTTAGCCGTAACAATGTGTGCCAAAGGATAAACGCAATCCAACATTACCATTTTGGGATTGCCTGTAGTACCAGAAGTAAAACTAATTATGAGTGGATCAGCGTTATTGGTAACTTTATCGATAGGAGTAAAGGGTGTGGCATTTTCAATTCCTTCGTGAAAATCAAGCCAACCTTCAGGAACAATTTTACCAACAGAAATAAGCATTTCTACGCTTGGAGACTCAGGCATTGAATCGTTGATATGTTTGATTATCGTTTCTTCTCCAACGGCAATAATTGCTTTAATATCAGCAGCATTATTGCGATAAACTAAGTCCTTTTTTGTCAGTAGATGGGTAGCAGGGATAATGACAGCACCGATTTTATGCAGTGCAATAATGGTGAACCAGAATTCATAACGGCGTTTGAGAATGGCCATTACGATGTCTCCTTTTTTTATTCCCAAGCTTTGAAAATACGATGCCGTTTGGTCCGTATAATGTTTCATTTCAGCAAAAGAAAATTCGCGACTTTCTCCCAAGTCGTTTGTCCAGAGCAAAGCCCTTTTGTTCGGTTCTTTAGCTGCCCATTGGTCTACAATATCGTAGCCAAAATTAAAATTGTCGGGTACTATAAGTTTGTAATTTGCCTTGAAATCTTCAAAGTTGCTAAATTCTGTTTGTTCTAGGTAATTTTCAATCATCATTTTAATTCTAATATTCTTAAATAATTACGGCAAGAAAAGTAACTTTCTTACCACCAATTGCTTTCATTCCGTGTGCTTTTGTTGCGTCAAAATAGATGCTGTCACCCTCGAATAGTGTGATGTCATTTCCTGCAACTTGCAGTTGCATAGTTCCTTCCAACACTAAATTAAATTCATGCCCTTGATGAGAATTCAAATTAAAAGGTTTGTCGTTTGGTGTAATGGTCACTTCGAAAAGTTCTGCTTTGGTATTGCGAAATCCAGAAGCTAACGAATGATATTTATAGGTTTTGTTTCGCTCTATGCTTGGTCCTGTACCTTTACGGGTAACATAATATGCAAGAGAATGCGGGTCATTTCCACTAATTAACGCTGTTGTTTCAATCCCAAATTTTTCTGCTATTTCACAAATAAAACTCATTGGAATATCAGAATCTCCAGACTCATATTTTATATAATCATCCTCACCAATACCACATTTTAAAGCCACTTCCTCGGTTGACAAATCCAGCGCATCGCGAAGCCCGCGCAATCTTTCGGCAATATGTACGATTTGTGTGTTCATAATGATTTGATTTTCATAATTCATACATTAATCCTAATCTAAGACCGACAGCATACGGTTCAATAAACAGTGCGGTTGACATTTGGCCAGACAAATTGAGTGAAACCTTTTTAATTTGATATTTAATTCCAGCATTATATGATTGAAAAACCCCAAAAGTGTTTAAGTCAAATGCTATTGTAAATAATGGACTAAATCCATTTTTAGGATCAAGATAGTTGATAGATAATGGAATACGAAATGGAGATGAAATAAAACTATCCGAATTTATACCAAATTCTGGGTTATATAAAACTCCTAGACCAATATAAGCTCTTTCGCTTATTTTTGTGTTTGAAAATAAAATATTTAAACCATGAGATTGAAAAGTGTTGTTACTTGAAAGAACCGAAAAATTAGAAACGGTTAAAGCTTCTATTTTAATTTTTAAAGGCATTTTTTTTTCGTAGATAATACATACGTTTTTTGGACAAATTAAATCATGGTATTTTTTTGCAAACTTAATCAGTTTTTTATGATCTGGCTCATTAATATTGATAATATCGGATTGTATTGAACTACAATCTGACGTCAAAACTGTAAGTAGCCCTACATATTTCTTCTTTTCAACTTTGATAATTCCGTCTTCTTTCGTATGCACAATTTCGTTTATGTAGATTAATTCTCTTACTCCGGAGGTATCATTTTCGGCGTAATAATGGTTTATCAATCCTTTAGCTTGTCTGAAAAAGAATTTGAGTTTGCCATTAATTAAATACTCCATAAAAAAAGTAGTGGGAATACTGTCCACCAATACTGTTTTACTAACATAATATTTCCCAGAATTCAATCGATAACCAATCAACTGATTTGGTACATAAGTAATGTTTGTGGTCTTACTGTTTTCTCTAAATTTACAGTTAATTGAATGTAAATAGAAATTTGTATTCGCAATTTCACCGTAAATAGTATCGTGATTTAAAGTAATAACATACCCGTTACTGTAATCTAAACCCTTGCATTCTCCAGAAATAAAAATAGCTAAAGTAAAAATAAAGATTATTCTTATCATTAAGATATTTAGTTAAATTATATTATTAATTTATGAATAACCAATTCCAAAAACATTAAGAAAAAAATCTATTTGATATGCGAGGCTTTCAATCCTTTTATCACGGCATTCGTAAAACCGTTGGCTTCCATTTCGTTCAGCCCTTTGATGGTAATTCCTCCTGGTGTTGTTACCTTGTCAATTTCCACTTCTGGGTGCGAATTGTTGGCTTCCAATAAATCAATGGCTCCACGCAATGTTTGAATCACCACTTCTTTGGCCACATTTGGATAAATTCCCATTTCCACACCACCTTCCATGGCTGCTCTAATGTAGCGAAATGCATAAGCAATTCCGCATGATGAGAGAGCCATAAAAGCATTCAATTGTGTTTCGGGAACAAGAAACGTTTTTCCTAGTTCACCAAAAATTGCAGTAATCAATGTTTCTTGTTCAGCATTGGCACGAAAAGAAGCAACAGTAGAAACGCTTTTAAGCACATCTATGGCCGTGTTTGGAATAACTCGGAAAAAGGTAGCTTCAGTGTCAAAAAATCCAGCTAATTGTTCGAAATTGACTCCTGCGGCAATGGATACAATGATTTGTTTCTTGAAATCAAACTTGTTTTCAATTTCTTCAGCTACCACTTCTACCAGCCAAGGTTTTACTGCCAGAATAATGATATCGGCATCCTTGATGATCTCACGGTTGGAAGTACTTACCGTAATTTCAGGAGCAAATGCTGTAATTGCATCCAAGTTGGCTTGCGAAACATCGCTTACCCGAATATTTTTCGATTGAATCAGCTTGCCCTTCGATAAACCACGTGCAATGGCTCCACCCATATTTCCTGCACCAATAATGGCAATTTGCAAATTTGTTGTTTCCATAATGCTATGAATTTATATTATTTATTTAACGCAAACGTCTTACTACTAACTACATACTACCGACTAATCTTCCAACGAATTCCAACCTTGCGCTCTCAGTTCTATTTCCTCGCCTTCGCGACCCACTAATTGTAGTCCGTGAGCCGATTTGGTAATATGACCCACTACCGCAATGCCTTCCATGGTTATTATTTTGTCATAATCTTCGAGAGCAGCTGTGAAAAGCAATTCGTAATCCTCACCACCATTCAAAGCAGCTGTCACAATGTTCATATTCAACTCTTCGGCCATTACAACCGCCTGATAATGAATTGGAATTTTATCTTCAAAAACCCTACAACCCACATTGCTTTGCGAGCATATATGCATCAATTCCGACGACAAACCGTCCGAAATATCCATCATTGATGTAGGCAGAATACCTTTTTCACGAAGCAATTTAATAATATCTTGACGCGCTTCGGGTTTTAATTGACGTTGCAAAATATAATCTTTTTCTTCAAAATCGGGCTGCACTTCTTCGTTTCCTGCAAAAACCATTTTTTCGCGTTCCAACAATTGAAGACCCATATATGCCGAGCCCAAATCGCCTGTTACGCAAATCAAATCATTTTCCTTGGCACCGTTTCTGTACACAATTTTATCCGCTTCCGCTTCGCCAATGCAAGTGATACTAATGGCCAAACCAGTAAGTGAAGCCGAAGTGTCGCCACCTACCAAATCAACGCCGTATTTTTTGCAAGCTAATGAAATTCCAGCATAAAACTGGTCTAAATCTTCCACCGAAAAACGCTTCGAAACGCCAATAGAAACCGTAATTTGTTTCGGTTCACCGTTCATGGCATAAATGTCCGAGAAGTTGACTACGGCTGCTTTATAGCCCAAATGCATGAGCGGTACATATACCAAGTCAAAGTGAATACCTTCCAACAACAAGTCGGTGGTAACCAGCACTTTTTTGTTTTCGTAACTCAGCACTGCTGCGTCATCTCCCACGCCCAAAAGGGTCGAAGGGTTTTCGTTCTTAAATTTTTCGGTCAAGTGTTTGATTAAACCAAATTCGCCGTAAGTTGATATTTCTGTTCGTTGCATTCTTTTTGTATAAAGTCTATAAGTCTTCGGTCTACAGTCTACAGTCAAAGGTCTGAGGACTGAGGACTGAGGTCTGTAGACCGTGTTTTTCAAATTTTATCTACTCTTCTTTGGTGTCTTCCGCCTTCAAAATCAGTGGCGAAAAATGTGTCCACAATATCCAGCGCTTCAGAATCAGTTATAAACCGAGCAGGCAGTGAAAGCACATTTGCATCGTTGTGTTGACGTGACAAAGATGCAATTTCTGGTTTCCAGCAAAGTGCAGCACGAATACCCAAATGTTTGTTTAAAACCATGCTAATGCCATTTCCAGTGCCACATATTGAAATTCCGAAATCGAATTCGCCCTTTTTTATTGCCGAAGCCATAGGATGTGCAAAGTCAGGATAATCTGAACTTTCTGTTGAATAAGCGCCAAAATCTTTAATTTCTTCAGCTCCTTTACCTTCAAGGTATTCAACAATTTGGTTTTTTAAGTCGTAGCCTGCATGGTCGTTGCATATAGCTATGCGAAGATGTTTCAATGAATTCATGGTATATTGCTATTTTTAAAGTTTCACAAAAGTAAATAATTAATTTCAACAATCGATGTATTTCAAGCTTTTAAACATAATTAGAAGCAGTTTTATCTACTTTAAAGACTTTGGATATATTGATATTTTTATGGTTACTTCAATTGGATTTTCTAACTCTCTGTTATCAGTAAATTTAGCGATTCGACTATGATTTTGTTTCCATAACTCAGCATCGTATTAGACACACCCATTTGTTTTACTCTTAATTCATTTTAAATTATCGTTATAGCAATAACGATATATATACTAAAATCGTTATAGTAGTAACTATTATTTATCCTAATTCTTTTATTATTATAATGATAAATAATAAATAAACATTATAGATATAACTATTATAAATCAATAATTGGTTATTAGAATAACTATTTATATCTTTGCAATATCTAATAATCAACAGAATGGAAACACTTTATAAATATTATCGCAAACGTATAGAAACAGAAAGGAGTTCAATGCTTCGATATCTACACAATGATATTGATTGGAATGACAGATTGATATGTATAGTAGGTGCGCGCGGGACTGGAAAGACCACCATGTTGCTTCAACACATCAAGCAAACATTTGTCGATAAGAGCAAAGCACTTTATGTAAGTTTAGATAATTTGTGGTTTTTCAAAAATACGCTAACGGAACTTTGTGACCATTTCGCAGCATTTGGTGGTACGCATATTTTTATCGACGAGGTGCATCGTTATCCCAATTGGGCCAATGAACTAAAAACGATTTACGATAATTATCCCGAATTGCACATTGTATTTACAGGTTCGTCTATTCTGCAAATCTATAATGCGGATGCTGACCTAAGTCGTAGAGCAGTACGATTTGAATTGCACGGGCTTTCGTTTCGTGAGTATTTGTCTTTGGAAAATGCGTTGGAAATTTCGGCTCTGTCATTGGGAGAAATACTTACTAATCACGGCAATATAGCCGCAGATATTACATCGAAGGTTAAAATACTGCCTTTGTACAAAGCTTATTTGGAGCATGGTTATTATCCGTTTTACAGGGAAAGCATCAAAAACTATTTCATGAAATTGATGAATGTTATCAATGTGGTGATTGAAACTGACTTAACTGCCGTTGAAAAAATAGATTATAATGGCGTTTACAGTATCAAAAAATTGCTCATGATACTTGCCTCTTTGGTTCCATATACGCCAAATATTGAGCGACTTAGTAATGAAATGACTCTCAACCGTGCTTCAACGCTCAAGTATTTATCTTTTTTGGATAAGGCTGAATTAATTAATATGCTTTTACCACCAAACAAAGGAATGAGCATGCTTACCAAGCCCGATAAAATATACCTGAACAACACCAATTTGCAGTACACTTTAACCGCTGAAAAAGTGGATGATGGCAACATCCGCGAAACATTTTTTGTGAATCAATTGATGGTAACTCACAAAATTAGTGCCTCAAAAAAAGGCGATTTTCTTGTGGATGAAAAGTACACTTTTGAAATTGGCGGTAAAAATAAGTCGTTTGATCAGATTAAAGACATAGAAAACAGCTTTGTGGCAGCCGATGATATTGAAGTTGGCTGGGGAAATAAAATTCCGTTGTGGCTGTTTGGTTTGATGTATTGAATATTTATAAAAATTAAAAACCTCAGAAAGCAAAAAGAACTTTCTGAGGTTTTTTATCATTTCTTCTTCCAAATACTCACTTCAGTCAAATGTCTTTCCATAATTCTTGACGATTTGCGTAGTGTTAAAGCCAAATCAAAGGGTTTATTTTCCAAAATAAAATGTTTATCCAGAATGCTTTGTATACCTTCGAATGAAGTTAATGGCTCACCATCTTGCTTGAAACCGCCCGGCCAGTGTGCGCGTTTTGTTTCGTTTCCGTCCCAATTATACGTGGATGTGATGATTAATATTCCATTTTCATTCAACCGCTCTTGAATGCTTTTCAAAAACAGTATCGGGCAAATCAATTCTTCCAATAAGTTGGGCACAATAATCAAGTCGTAACCGGTGTAAATTGGTTTCAGATTGTTGGCATCGGCTTGCATAAAAAGGATGTTGTCCTTTCCACTTTCAAGTCCCATTTCCGACAAAACTACGTCCCGATAGAACACCAATTCACCTTCATCTTTGACAATGTAACGGATAAAACCTTTTTCCTGCAACTGAATGGGCATGCGAATAAAACGAGTCGACATATCAAGTGCCGTTACTTTTTCGAAATGTTGTGCCAGTTCAAAAGCCAGTCGTCCTGTTTCGGCATTTAAATCCAATACGTTGATTTTCTTTTTATTGCCAATACTTTCAATGGCTATTTGCGCCAATTTTTTTGAGAAATTATCCGCATCGGTAAATGCATCACCCCAATTTGTTTCGCAAGAATTGGCCACTTCACGGTCGATTTCATATTCATTGATGTGAAGTTCTAGTGGTGATTCCGATTCTACCATCTTGAAGCCAGCATGTTGGTAGAAATGTCTGCGGAAAGCGTAGCGAGCGTCGCTGGCAGCCTCATTTCCGGTTGAAATCCACGACCCACCTTTGATAATATTATGTTTTCCGTCGAAAGTTGGCGCCGTAAAATCGTCGTACAATGGATGAACTTTAAAACCAGGATAGCCGGTAATCGGTGTTTCGGTCCATTGCCAAACGTTGCCAATCACATCGTAGAAATTACCCATAGGGAAGGAATCAACCGGGCAAGGTGAAGTAAAATGTTCTAAATTGATGTTTCCCGGTGCGGTTTCCCAGTCTAAAATATCAGTTATTTTTACGTGCTCCGACAATCGCTTCCATTCGGCTTCTGTAGGTAGCCGCAAAGTTTTGCCAGATTGCTTACTTTTCCAGTTACAAAAGGCCTTTGCTTCCAAATAATTCACTTCTGCTGGCCAGTTCCAAGGCATTTCTATTTCCTCGGCTACCAAACGAAGTCGATAAGTTGGATTTCCTTTCCGCCAGAAAAGTGGCATTTCTGCCTCTTTAAAAGTTTTCCAATTCCAGCCTTCTTCCGTCCAAAATTCGGGAGCATGATAACCACCCACTTCTACAAATTCAAGAAATTCTCCGTTGGAAATAAGATACTTAGAAATTTTAAAATTTGAAACCTTTTCGAAGTATTTTCCATATTCATTGTCCCAGCCATAAAGCGGATGGTCGAAGGATTTGCCAAGATGCATTTCAGCACCTGGAACTGGCAATAATTCATTTTTAGGAGCTGCTCCACTTTCAGAACAGATTTCGCCAAAATTTCCTGCAACCACTTCTTCCAATGGTAATTGACGAATTAAAACAGATGATGTTTCTAGGTGAATGCGTTCATGTTCGATGCCCATCATGATAATCCACAGCGGATCATTCCACGTTATTGGAAGATTCAAAGTGGCATTTTCAATCACCTCCAATATTACTTTTTTGGCCTCATTTCTGTAATTACGAACAGCATCAACACTTGGCCAGTTGTAATTTCTTTCGTTCAAATCGTCCCAGCTCATCTCGTCTACACCTATGGCAAAGATGGATTCAAACTCTGGGTTGATTCGATTCTCCAGCATTTTTGCCAGAAACAATTTATTGATAAAAAAAACCGATGTATGCCCAAAATAGAAAAGCAGCACATGACGCAATGGATCGCCACGATGGTAAAAAACCTCGTCGGACTTCAGTTGTGTGTAGAGTTTCTCGTCTAATGCCCATGTTTTCTCAAAATAGTTGATAATTTCCTGACGCTTATCTTCCCGTTTTCCATTCCGCAAATCAATTGTCTTGGTCAATAAATCTTGCATTTTCTAAACTAGTTTTTTGTGTAAATATATTTTTTTCATCACGAAAGTGCCGTTTCCGTCAGCTTTCTTCTTTATTTGTTCAATGCTTGTAATCTGTTTAAATCCAACTTTTTGGTACAAGGAAATGGCTCCCACATTTTCGTCCCATACACGAATAAATGCATCGGTGTACTTCACTTTATCTACCGTTTGAAAAAATTCATTCAGTAATTTTGTTCCAATTCCCATTCCTCGAGCTGATGTTGTCACCATCATTTCTGTCACATAAACGCATTTCTCAACCTTAAAGTTTTTATTTATTTCATCAGGTAAATCACTATCCATTTTTAATGGACAACATAAAATAGCTCCAGTAACTTTCACATTTTCAATTGATAATACAGTAAATCCTTCTTTGAAAATATCTTCTAGATATACATTCAATTTATTAATATCGATATGTTGTTGAGATAGTCCTGTCGAAAAGGCTTCAATGTACAATTCGCTTATTTCCTTGTGATATTTGGAATTATTAGTCTTGATTATTTGCATGCAAACAATTATTTCTTTTTAGTTATCGAAATGACTGCAAAATTAGACAATTACCGCCTATGATTTATCATTTCTATAGAATAAAATCAAAACACCCATACATTGATTTAAATGTATGGGTGAGAATCAGATATTAAAATATTTTATTGAAAGTATAACATCTTATTTGCAATTAAGTAGTTGAAATTATTTATTGATATATTTGTTGTTTTATAAGAAGTTCATTAACTACGTCTTATTCATTGTTCATTGTTAATTATTAATTATTCATTACTTAGTTGGGTGTCCATTTTAAGGAAATGCCAGAGAAACCAGTCGCATTTGCAGGGCTTTGGGTAGCTGCCGTAGCACCTTTTGCAATTGTATATTCATAATACTTTCTGTTTCCGTCATTTATCTCCATACACACTGTGTAACTTCCATTTGCAACAACCGTTCCGCTCGTATTGGTACCATTCCATGCACATGAACGGGCTGCATGGCTATTTTGTGTTGCTCCCGTAATTGCATCAGTCGTGTTTTTTGACGTGTTTGATGACCAGCTAGTCAAATCAGCTTTGCGTTGTGCGGCATAAACCAAGAGCGATTTTACAAATACTCCACCACTATTTTTAATCCAAACGGCTACAACATTGGCTGGATTATATTGCCCACTAGCCGAAGTTGTGGTGAACGCAACAGAGAGTGAACCTGTTGTGTTGGCCGAAACGGCAATAGTTGTGACTGTAATCTCATTGCCATAAGTTGTTCCAATCGAATTGGTAGCATAAGCCCTCAGATAATAAGTTGTTGTTACAGTAAGTCCTGTAATGCTGCTAATAAATGAACCAATTGTTGTTCCATCAGAAGTTTTACTGTTGGCAATGGTTGGATTTGGATTTGTGCTCCAGCAAATTCCCTTTGCAGTTATTGCTGAACCTCCATCACTGGTAATATTTCCTCCAGCTGTTACGGTGGTAGTTCCAATAACACTAGCTGAAGTAGTTGTCAATACTGGTGCAGTAGCTTGTAAAGTGGTAAATGAAAATTCCTCACCATACGAAGTTCCTTCGCTATTTGTTGCAAAAGCACGTACATAATAGGTTGTACTTGCCTTCAATCCTGATAGCGAACTTGTAAATGCGCCAGTTCCAGTTGAATTTGATGTTTTAGAATTACTTATTGTAGGATTGGCTGATGTACTCCAGCAAACGCCCCGTTCTGTTATACTTGCACCACCATCTGAACTTACGTTACCGCCTGAATTTGCAGTTCCTGAAGCTATATTAGCAACAACAGTTGTGGTTAAAACTGGTGCCAGTTTTGTGCTTGTACATGCGGCAATTACTAATATCGCTAATGCGAATGATACCTTTTTTAGAATTGAAAATCTACTGTTTTCTTTCATACTGTTTATTTGTTTTGTGATTAAATGAAGAATAAAAAACTAGTAAATCTATTTCATCAACTCAGGTTTTATTAAATTGTTTAACAAATCTATAAAGGCATCCAATTGGAAGTGATATTCGAAAAATTGGCTCCATTTGCTGGTGTTTTTGTTTCTGCTGTTGCACCTTTCACAAAAGTGAACGATGTATTTGGACCAGCTCCTGAGTTTTCTGTCATTTCCATCCAGATTTTGTAGGTGCCATCTGCCACTACTTTTTTATTGATATCCGTTCCATTCCAAGTGGCATAAATGGTGCCATGACCATCACGTGTAGCGCCAGTGCTAGCATCAGTTTTATTTGAACTCGAAACTGATTTCCATTTGGTTAAGTCACTAACTCGTTGTGCAGCTTTCACATAAAGCGTTTTTACAAATTTATCAGAATTGTCTGTCACCCAAATGGCTACTACATTTTTTGGAGTATATTGACCGCCCGACGAACTAGTTGTGGCAGAAATAAGTAAACCTGTAGTGGCAGTTGGTACTGGATCCGATGAGGTTGGTGCAGTTGAACAGCCAAAACCGACAAATAGTAACACTCCTAATACCAATGAAAAACCAATTAAATTCTTTCTTTTTTGAATCATTTTTTTTGTGTTGATTATAAATATGAAAACTAAACGACATGTTTATTAAAAAGTTGTATAATCACAAGGCAAAGAAATTGTATTTAACTAAGTTTATTATCTGACGGTTACAAATAAAAGTTTCCTTAATGGACCCCATGTTTTAATGTATTTCTTTACAAATTCATCTTCATTTTCAAGCTTTGACTTCAAATTTTCAATGGCAGTTTTCATTTCTGTCATCGATTGATTAAGTTCCGAATTGGTTGAATATATACTGTTTAAGATGTTTTCTGACAATTCCATATTCCTTCGAGTTACAGCCAACATTTCAATGATTTTTTCATCTTTCAAACTTGTATTTTCAAATTGTTTGTTTTTGGAAATGATATAAAAATTGAAGTCCTCAATGCATTTATTAAATAAATCTTGTGATTCCTGAAACTTTTCAACCAATTTATTGTATTTGTAATTTTCAATACTCTTCCGATTATAAGAGAATTGAGATTCTATCAGTGGATTTGTTATGCCAAAATGAAAGATACGCCGATTTTCCCGAACCAATTTTTCCATTGAATCTAATTTTTCCAGTATTTTAATTGAATCGTTGAAGTTGAAGTTTGTTTCAGATTCTATTTTTTTGAAATTGGCTTTTTCAAAATCCTTATGTGAAATGGGATTATTGGAGAATTGCCAAATTGGGTCGAATGGCATATGTGTTTTGACAAATTCAGTAGGTGATATCAGAAAGTATTCAACTCTAAAAGTATGCACATATTTTCCGCCATCTAGATATCCAGCAGCCCAAGTCACGTCAATACAATAAAACTGCTTATCAATTTTCACCGCATTCCAAGCGTGACTAATATTTGCAATTTTGCCATCCTGTTTTGTATACCCATTAATTACATACGATTGAATACCAACTGATTGACAACATGAATGAAATAATTGTGCATAATTGGCACAAACGCCTTTTCTGTTTTGTAAAACATCATCAACCAATTCCTGCGAATTAAAATAAGTGGAATTAGAATTTAATTTTGCCAAATCATATTTGATATTTTGGGCTATCCAAATGTAAATAGCCCGTGCTTTATCGGTTGGTGAAGTAATGTTTCGGGTCAGATACTTGGCTATTTCTTCTGCTGTTTTTAGATTGGCCGGAACAGTTTTGGATTGACCATCAATTTTGCTGAAATCTTTACTATAAGATGCGCTGATATTGAGAAGTAAAAATGAAATAAGAATAAATCTTTTCATTGAAAGTTGGTTTTATTTTAGTATAATTACTCTAACGGCAAAAGTATAAAAAAAGCGTATTTCATTCTAATTTTTAGAATAAAATACGCCTAAATAATATTTCAAATAATACTTTTAATCTGGAAATTCCATCAAATACGCTTTTATAAATGCATCGATGTCACCATCCATAACTGCCTGAACATTTGATGTTTGATAGTTAGTGCGGTGGTCTTTCACGCGGCGATCGTCAAATACGTAACTACGAATTTGAGAGCCCCATTCAATCTTCTTTTTACCAGCTTCCACTTTGGCCGTAGCCACACGTCTTTTGGCAAGTTCCATTTCGTAAAGCATTGATTTCAAAAGACGCATCGCATTGTCTTTGTTTCCAAATTGCGAGCGGCTTTCGGTATTTTCAATCGCTATTTCCTTCATTTCTCCTGTTTCCTCGTCGCGGTATTTGTAATGCACCCGCACACCTGTTTCCACCTTGTTTACATTCTGTCCACCAGCGCCCGACGAGCGAAAAGTGTCCCATGTAATATCGGCAGGATTGATGTTGATTTCAATGGTATCGTCTACCAATGGAACCACATAAACAGAAGTAAATGAGGTCATTCGCTTTCCTTGAGCGTTAAATGGAGACACACGCACCAAGCGGTGAACGCCATTTTCGCTTTTCAGGTAACCATAAGCCATTTCGCCTTCAATTTGCATGGTAACCGATTTGATTCCAGCTTCTTCACCTTCCTGAATGTTGGTTATTTCGCATTTGTAGCCTTGTCGTTCGCACCAACGTTGATACATACGGAACAGCATTTGAGCCCAATCTTGTGCTTCGGTACCACCGGCACCACCCACAATTTTGATCACTGCTCCCAGTTTATCTTCCTCGTGCGAAAGCATGTTCTTCATTTCCAGCGTTTCCACCAGTTCCATTGCCAACCGGTAAGCTTCGTCTACTTCCTCTTCGGTCATGGCCTCCTCACGGTAAAAATCGTAAGTCAGTTGGAGTTCGTCAACGGCAGTTTTCACTTCATTGTAGCCAATCACCCAGTTTTTCAGTTCTCGTACTTTACGCATTTGCGTTTCAGCCGCTTTTGCATCATCCCAAAAACCAGGCACTTGCGTGCGCAATTCTTCCTCTTCTATCTGTATAAGCTTCGTGTCGACGTCAAAGGTACCTCCTCAGTGCATCCTCGCGCTCCAACACATTTTTCAGTTGGTCTATCGTTATCATTCTTTTTGTCTTACGTCTAAAGTCAAAGGACTAAAGACTTTGGTTTAATTCTATTGTTTGTAATTTTTATTTTCAGCTTTTTGATATCTTCTTCAATTTCTTTTAAACTTAGTAAAGTGGTGTGTCGGAAATTCTGAATCACCACATCTTTAAATAATACATTTTGTTAAAAGTGGTTTCGTAGCAGTTGTTCGGAAACTCCGAACAACTGAATTATCAATCAGTTCACCTTCTTCAAATACATTTTTAATATGCTCACTAATAGTAGCTTTCGATTTTTGAAATAAGTCGCATAGTTGACTTTGACTCAGCCAAACGCTTTCTTCCTCAAGTCGAACATCTATTTTGATGTTACCTTCTGGGTTTTGATAAATCAGAATTTCAGAATTTGGTTCGGTCATAAAGCTCTATGATATAATGGAATATACATTATAGTAATGTGAAGCATATAACGTGAAGCAAAAAACTATCAATAACGCGAAGTTCATTTCTAAAAAAAGATACAAGGCAAAAATACGGCTAAAAATCCAACGACATAACCGGCAAAAACTTGTCCTGGTGTGTGTGCTCTTAGTCCAATTCTAGAAATAGCTACCAAGGCAGAAATAGTAAGAATGATAACAATAAACCACAATGGATTAATAGCTACTCGATAACAAACGCCAAAAATGGCACCAGTCAAACCTCCAATTCCAGCCATGTGGGCGCTAATTTTCCATTTTAAGTTGATTAATACAATGATAAAAATGGATACTGCCGAGCCAATTCCCATACTAACTATAAACATTGGAAATTGCATAGTGCGCCACAAAAAAAGCGACCAAAAGAAATACGCCATAAACGAAAATAAATATGGCATGGTTCGTTCTTCGCGTTTGGTAATAAACAAATCCTGCACTTCGCCTCTACTCATCATGAGCAAGATTGGAACTGCCGGAAGTACGCCCGTAAACAAGAATGTTCCACCAATGGCAATCCAACGCCAATACATTGGAAGTGAAGAAAACACATCCATGTTCATCAACAACAACATCCCGAAAGTTGGCATCAAAAGTGGCTGAAATACGAGGGAAATTATTTTAAAAAATGTTCTCATTTTTTTTTATGTCTAAAGTTAAAAGTCAAAGGTCTCCAGACTCCAGACTTATACTATTGTTAACTAATAACCGCTCACCGCTCACTGTTGACTGCTTACTGATAACTGAACTAAACTTCTCTTCTCATTCTAGCCACCGGAATACTTAACTGCTCGCGGTATTTTGCGATTGTTCTTCGGGCAATAATATAACCTCTGGCTTTGAGTACTACCACCAACGCTTCGTCGGTAATTGGTTTTTGTTTGTCTTCATTATTAATGCATTCCGTTAGAATTTGTTTTATTTCGCGGGTAGAAACTTCTTCGCCAGAGTCGTTGGTCATCGATTCCGAAAAGAAATATTTCACTGGAAAAATACCGAATTCTGTCTGTATATATTTGCTGTTGCTCACCCTGGAAATAGTAGAAATGTCAAATCCAGTAATGTCGGCTATATCCTTCAATATCATTGGTTTCAGATAAGTGTCATCGCCTTCGATAAAAAATGCTTTCTGAAAATTTACGATACACATCATGGTGGTGAGCAAGGTATTTTGTCGCTGTTTAATGGCGTCGATAAACCATCGCGCCGAATCAATTTTCTGCTTCACAAACATTACCGCGTCTTTCATCTCGCGACTCTGGTTTTGCTTGTTGCCAGCAAAATCCTGAAACATCTCGTTGTAGGTGGTATTCACCCGCAATTCAGGTATATTGCTGTTATTGAGGTGTACAGTTAGTTGATTTTCATCATTTTCCAATATAAAATCGGGCACAATGGTCGACATTGATTTCTCGAGAATATTACCGCCCCACGCATTTCCCGGTTTTGGATTCAGGTGAATAATTTCATTTAATACTTTTTTCAGCATTTCATCATCCATATCCAAACTACGTAAAATTTTGTCGTAGTGTTTTTTGGAAAAATCATCAAAATACTCTTTTATCAAACGTTTTGCCAATAAAACCGTGGGTGTTGGCTCTCTGCGTTCAAGCTGCAATTTCAGTGATTCCTGCAAATTAGTAGCTCCCACGCCGGCAGGATCCAATTGCTGCACCAAATTGATAATTCGCATCATTTCCGCATCGGTGGTTTGCACGCCCGCCTGAAAAACGATGTCGTCAACCATGGCTTCAGGCATTCGCCTTAAATATCCTTCATCATCTATGTTTCCAATGACATATTCGGTCAATAATCGCTCTTTTTCAGTAAGTTGCAGCAGACCAATCTGGTCAATCAGATATTCGTGAAAAGTCATTCCTACAGAAAACGGAATGTCTTCGTGTTTATCGTCTTTGGAAGTATTGTTTGCTTTCAGTTTGTAATCTGGGATGTCATCATCGGCCATATATTCATCAAAATCAACATCGTCGTTATTGCCACCATCATCCAAGCTAAATTCGTCTTCCGAATCATCATTTTCTTTGTCAGCGTCGGCTCCTTCTTCTAGTGCAGGGTTTTCTTCCAGTTCTTGCCGGATGCGCTCTTCCAGCTCCAAAGTTGGCACTTCGAGCATTTTAATCACCTGAATTTGTGCAGGCGATAGTTTTTGTTGTAGCCGTTGTTGTAATTGCTGCTTTAACATAAATGGATTTGGCGCAATGAATCAGTGTTTAATTCAATCAATTGACCACAAAGATAAGGTATTTTTTGAAAATAAGAAGTAGAAAGATTTTTGTGCTGATTAATATTGCAAAGTTCGTAAAAAAGAACGTAAGACAACAATACACTTACATTTTGTAAATTAGTCTAATGAAATTTATGTAGTAATAATTCCAAAGAAAGAGTAAAAATTCCTTTTTGAAATAAACAAAGTACTACTCAGTAAATTATGTTTATTTTTGTATTTCCTGATATTTGTGGTATTATAAATTGCAGATAAACAAATGATTAGATATCATTTAGTTTTTTTTACGCTGTTTTTATTGGCAAGATAGAATTATTTCGTATTTTAGCGTCTTGTATCATAATCATTCAGTGAATATTATAGGTTTTTATAATAAATACTGTTTGGATTTTATTGAAATTTGTAGACAATAACTATCTTATTTCCCGAGTATTTAGATGCATTTTTATTGAATTATGCGAATCAGGAGTAGAGACTCCATAATTCATTGTTAGTATAAAGTGTTTATATTCAAGAAAATAAGTGTTAAGATGTTTGTTTAATTCCCTGAAAATCATTATCTTAGAGGAAAATTTGCA